>FUWD013016153.1_pt1 | contig 36320 bp, 32 predicted proteins | sample 1063281 | NCBI WGS metagenome assembly FUWD01 (sample SAMEA79048168, study PRJEB19326) | metagenome | biome: marine | reverse complement strand
GTTTTAGTTTATTGCCATAAATAGAGTCTACTTCGCAATATTTTCTTGCTGAGTAAAGAAATCTTCCTCTACCCAAGAGTTTGAAGTTTTAAATACTGGTACTGTTTTTTACCAGTATAAGTCATTGTATTATCTGTATAAATAGTGATATTTTTGTCAGAATATAGTATATCTTTATCTGCAAAAACATTAGCTGATGCGACCAAACATATTATTAATATTCTCTTAATTTTTCTCATAGAGTTATTCTACAACAAAAAATGCGATAAGTAAAAAATACTATTTTTATGAAAAAATGTTGAAAAATCAATTGCCATACTGTGATCAGCACTCCGTTAAAGGATGAAGAGACAAAAGATAACGTGAAAGAAGTGAAGTTAGTCTATAAGCCGGGTTCTGTAATAGATGGTCATTCATCTACGCATATCGTCACCAATATGCTTTAGCACTCTACCCGCTACCTTATGCGAGCCGCATCAATGGTAGCCTATTTGAGCTTGCTCCAAGTGGGGTTTACCTTGCCACGGTTGTTGCCTCCCGCGCGGTGCGCTCTTACCGCACCTTCTCACCCTTACCTATAAATAGGCGGTTTAAATCTCTGCAGCACTTTCCATTAGGTCACCCTACCTAGCTGTTAGCTAGCACTTTGCTCTATGGAGCCCGGACTTTCCTCTGATAAGTAAACCTACCAGCGACCATCCGACCAACTTCGAGGGTTATTATACTAGCTAAGCATTATGATGGTTGTATTCGCGCAATATATCAATCGTCCAAGTACTAACTAATAAAACCTAAAATGTTTTGCTATTTCAACGTTTGAAGATTTTTAAAAACATCATGAATATTTTCACCTTGACTGTCTACCGCAACTGTAACAGGCATGTTATTGACTTCAAATTCATACATTGCTTCCATACCCATTTCTTCAAATGCAATTTTTTTCGCTTTTTTAATTGATTTAGAAATTAAATATGCCGCACCACCGACAGCAATCAAATAGCTGGCTTTATGCTCTTTAATACTTTGAACAGTTTTATCGCCACGCTCAGCTTTACCAATCATGCCTAAGATATTAGTATTTTCAAGCATCATATCGGTATATTTATCCATTCTTGTGGCTGTCGTCGGGCCTGCAGGACCAATAACTTCGTCACCGACTGCGTCAACTGGACCCACATAATAAATAAATTTATTGTCAAAATTAACACCTTTTGGTAGACCTTCGCCATTATCCAGCATCTTTTTAAGGCGTGCATGAGCTGCATCACGACCCGTGATAATAGTACCTGTTAATAGTAAAGTATCACCAATTTTCCAGTCATTCATTTGCTCGCGTGTTAGCGACTTTAAGTCAACATGCTTATACTGAGAATAATCCATTTCTAAATCTGGATAGATACTCATATCAACTTCTGGTAGTTTGGCAGCACCTGTGCCATCCATAGAAAAATGCAAATGACGTGTCGCAGCACAATTAGGAATTATGGCAACCGCCTGAGAGGCGGCGTGCGTTGGATAATCTTTAATCTTAACATCTAGCACGGTGGTTAATCCACCCAAACCTTGCGCACCAATACCAAGATTATTAATACTTTCTAGTAATTCCAGGCGAAGTTTTTCAATGTTTGTTGGGTTAGTTTTTTGTGCAATATCAGCAATATCAATCGGCTCCATAAGGCATTCTTTAGCCATTAACATGGCTTTTTCTGCCGTACCACCAACACCAATACCAATAATTCCGGGTGGGCACCAACCCGCCCCCATCGTTGGAATCATACTTAGCACCCAGTCAGCAATATTGTCAGAGGGATTAAGCACTGTAAATTTAGCCTTATTCTCAGAGCCACAACCTTTGGCAGCAACTGTAAAGCTTAATTTATCACCTTTAACTATTTTTGAATGAATAACAGCAGGCGTATTGTCTTTGGTATTTTCTCTTGAGAACAAAGGATCTTTAACAATTGAAGCACGCAATGGATTTTTCTCGAAAGTAAAAGCACGTCTCACACCTTCATTAATCATATCATCCAATGAAAGCTCTGCATCCCAAGTTACATCCATTCCAACTTCAACAAAAACATTCACAATGCCAGTATCTTGGCATAAAGGTCTTTGACCAAGTGCAGCCATTTTTGAGTTAATTAGTATTTGAGCAATAGCATTTTTAGAAGAGTCATGCGTTTCTTTTTCATAGGCTTTTACCAAGGCTTGAATAAAATCAGGCGAATGATAATAAGAAATATATTGCAACGCATTAAAGACGCTTTCAATTACGTGTTTTTGCTGAATTTTCATATTTACTCTACCTTTAGGATTTTTGTATTTTTACTAATCATTTATAGTATTATATCTTTTTATTTTACTAATAATTAATCAGGAATTTTTATGTTTGATTTTTTCAAAGCTCAAAGTCTTTCAATTGATCTGGGTACCGCTAACACACTCATTTATATGGGTGGTCAGATTGTTTTAAACGAGCCTTCAGTAGTGGCGATTCGCCAAGATAGAGGCTCAATGGAAGCTACTGTTATTGCAGTGGGTCAAGATGCTAAAAGCATGCTGGGTAGAACGCCTGGTTCAATTGAAGCAATTCGTCCAATGAAGGATGGCGTTATTGCTGACTTTAAAGTCACTGAAAAAATGCTACAGCACTTCATTCGCAAGGTTTTGCGTTCTGGATTTTTCTCACCAAGCCCAAAAGTTCTTATTTGTGTCCCTTGTGGTGCCACTCAAGTTGAGCGTCGCGCTATTAAAGAAAGCGCTGTTGGTGCCGGTGCACGAGATGTGTATCTTATTGAAGAGCCAATGGCAGCAGCATTAGGCGCTGGTATGGCGATTGAAGAAGCATCAGGTGCTATGGTTATTGACATCGGTGGGGGTACAACTGAGATTGCCATCATGTCACTTAACGGCATTGTGTATTCTGATTCTCTGCGAGTTGGTGGTGACGTATTTGATGATACGATCATAAAATTCGTACGTAGAAATCATGGCGTTATTATTGGCCCTGCAACAGCTGAAAGAATTAAAGAAGAAGTTGGATCTGCATTTAAAACTAACGTTGTTAAAAAAATGGAATACAGGGGTAGAGATGTTGCCAAAGGCATCCCAGTGACCTTTGAGATTACTAATACTGAAATCCTTGCAGCACTTCAAGAGCCACTTAAAACAATTGTAAGCTCTGTTAGAACGGCACTAGAAAAAACGCCACCAGAACTGAGTTCAGACATTGCTGAAAATGGCCTAGTACTTACTGGTGGTGGTGCATTACTAGATGGGCTTGATAAACTGATTCATCAAGAAACCAACTTACCTGTTCGCATCGCTGATGATCCTTTAACTTGTGTTGCTCGTGGTGGTGGTGTTGCACTTGATATGATCAGTAAGCACAACATGGGGTTTTTGGCTGCTGAATAAGCCAACCATTGCTCAACTGGGGTAGAGAAAATGTACTTTCTTAAAATTTTTACCCCAATTGCTATTGCTATTTTTTTGATTATTTTTGATTATAAGTTTTCTTATCTTAATAATCTAAGACAAAGTGTCGCCGCCCTAATCTCTCCTATTTATTTAGTTGTTAGCCTGCCTAGCAAGCTTTATACATGGATTAACGAACAAGGCACCTCTAAAGATCAACTTCTTAATGATAATCAAAGCCTTAATAGCGAACTGCTAAAGCTTAAAGTTAGGTTTCAGCAAGTAGACGCAATAGCACTGGAAAATAAAAAACTCAATTCTTTGCTAGAATCTAGTTATGCCTTACAAAAAAACAGCTTTACTGTTGCTCGTATTGAAAGTGTCGCTCGATCTCGATTAAAAAAACAAATTGTCATTAACAAAGGTAGTAATGATAATCTTAAAGTTGGCCAAGTAGCACTAGGATCAAATGGTGTGCTAGGGCAAATCACACAAATCACACCAATCAATGCCAGTATCTTAATCGCAAGTGATCCAACGCAGTTCGTGCCTATTAAAAATGCTCGTAATGGTATTCAAGGTATGAGCCAAGGTGTGGCTGAAAATAAACATCAGCTACTGGTCAAATTCATTGAGCCTGATTCAGATATTAAAATTAATGATGTTTTTGTCAGTAGCGCTCTTGGTTCTAAATTTCCAAATGGCTACCCTGTAGGTCGTGTGACTCATGCAGAGCAACGTAAAAATGAGTCTTTTATGTATATCACGCTTGAACCTATTCAGCAAATTCATAACTTAGAGTTTGTTGTTATCTTGAATAACTTATGAATATTCAACGCCCTTATGTCTTTTTACTCAAAATAACGCTATTTGCATTCATCCTTAGCGCCCTGCCCTTTAATGATGCTGTTTTGGATAGCTCTCCTTTTTGGATGTTACTGCTTTACACTTATTGGCTGATTCATTTTCCCGTTAAAGGTAGTTTATTTATTGCTCTAATATTAGGTGTATTGCTTGATGTTTTGCAAGGAGATCTTTTGGGTCAAAATGCATTGGCACTTATTGTGGCTAGTATTTTTATTAATAGCGTTAAACAGTCTTTTTATGTATCCAATCTAAGTACTCAACAAATCTATGTATTTTTATCTAGCTGTCTTTATTTGGCATTTTTCTTTCTTTCGCACTTTTTAATTCACGGCCTTACTGATAACTATTATTTACTCTTAGCGCCACTCACTAGTGCGCTTATTTGGCCAGTTGTTCGATTCTTTCTATTCAAATGTAAGCATCAGTAATCATGGAAAGTATTAGCAATACTCGGCTGGAAAATAAACTACTCTCATCTCGATTAAAGTTAGCACTTATTTTTATCTTGTTGCTAACCCTTCTATTATTAACTCGTATCTACAACCTCCAAGTGGTTAATTATGAGTACTATCAAGAAGAGTCCTTTGGCAATCAAATGCGAACCCTGCCCATTACGCCCAATCGAGGTAAAATTTTTGATAGAAATGGTCAAGTACTAGCATCCAATAAGCTGACATATCAGCTTACACTCACCCCTGAAAAGGCTGGTAATATTAGCACAACTTTATTAAGTCTTAAAAAAACTGGCATTATTAATGAAGATGATATTAAGTTATATCATAAGAATAGAAAGCGTTTTCAAAAATTTCATAATATCCCCATTAAGACTAATTTGAGTGATGCCCAGGTTGCAGAGTTTTTGGTCAGTAATCAATTTCCAGGTGTCGATATTGAACCTTACTTTAATCGTGTTTATCCTCATGGCGCCTCTAGTGTGCATGCAATTGGATATGTCTCGAGGATGAATAAAAAAGACACAGCTTTGTACGATAAAGACAACTACTCTGGAACTTTGTTTGTTGGCAAGGTAGGCATTGAAAAGCAATATGAATCTTTACTTCATGGTCAAACAGGATTAAAGCAAATAGAGCGTAATGTCAGTGGACGTGTCGTTGACACTCAAATTATAAAACCTGCAATGCCTGGGCAAGATCTATATCTTAGCTTAGATTTAGATATGCAAAAAAAGGCAGAAGAATTACTCAAAGGAAAACGCGGTGCTATTGTTGTTGTTGACACTAGAAACGGAGAGGTTCTTACGTTAGTTAGCACCCCAATCTACAACCCTAACTGGTTTGTTAATGGCATTTCTCACGCCAACTATAACTCTCTACAGTCCTCAAAAGACATTCCTCAACTAAACCGAACTATACAAGGCTTGTACCCACCTGCATCTACCATCAAGCCTATGGTGGCACTTGCTGGACTCGAGCAAGGTACCATTGATATCAAAACTACCATATTTGACAGAGGCTACTTTCAGCTACCCGGAGTCAACCGTAAGTTTCATAATTGGGATAGAAATGGCCACGGTAGTGTTAATGTAGAAGATGCCATTGCCCAATCAAATGATGTATTTTTCTACAGTTTGGCTAATAAGATGGGGATTGATAATTTACACGATGGCTTAAAGCTTTTTCGCTTTGGCCAAAAAACTGGTATTGATATCCCTGGTGAACAAGGAGGAATCCTACCCTCTAAATCTTGGAAAAAAATTAATAAAAATGAACCTTGGTACAAAGGTGAAACTCTTAATGCTGGTATTGGTCAGGGCTTTATGACATCTAGCCCTCTTCAACTAGCTGTTACAACTGCGGCGGTAGCTAATAAAGGTCAGTTATTTCAGCCTACTTTATTGAAAAATACCCAACTACCTGGGCAATCCATAACTGAATTTAAAAAATCTGACAGCAGGCAAATACCTATTAATAATATCAAAAATTGGGAAACTGTTATTGATGGCATGAGGCAAGTGGTCTATTCGCCCAAAGGTACCGCTAGAAGGTTAAACAACAAACTTACTTACACACTAGCAGGTAAAACAGGCACAGCTCAAGTATTTGGTCTGGATGCTGAAGAAGTCTATATTGCAGAGAATCTTGAGGAAAAATTAAGAGATCATGCTTTGTTTACAGGCTTTGCACCAATCGAAAATCCAGAAATAGCCATTGCTGTTGTGGTTGAAAATGCAGGTAGCGGTAGCTCAAAAGCTGCACCATTAGCACGCCAAGTACTAGATGTTTATTTTAATAAACATCTAAACAATGAGTTGACTCAATAGGTTCTTGTCTATTGGAAACTTCAAAGTTGCATCCATACGATAGCGCGCTTTAAGCTGATCCAATTGTGGCTGATTCAACTCATCATACAAAATAATAATTTTAGCTTGAGGGGAGTTTCCCTCCAAAGTGGCTAGCAGTGACTCTATGTTACTCACTCTATCTCGAAACTCAGGATTGTGGCTGAATTCAGCAACGAGCACTTGGTAAGTATTTTTCTTAGCAAGCTTAGTTGCTTTACGCTGAGAGTCTTCAAAATCGACCATAAACCCCTGCTCATTAAACAAAGATGTGAAGTCTTCAAAGCCACCTTCATCAACAAAAAATAAGAGCTTTTGACTCATGAAGTTTGATCTTGTAATTGATAAAAATTTTGCTTAAATTCAGAGAAATTTTCATCTTCAATGGCTTGACGCATTTGTGACATTAAATCTTGGTAATAATATAAATTATGAATAGTATTAAGCCTTGCACTTAAGATTTCGTTTTTTCGTTGTAAATGATGCAAATATGATTTAGTGTAATTTTGACAAGTGTAGCAATTACAATTCTCATCCAGTGTGGTTGTATCAAGCCTATAGTGAGCGTTGCGAATTTTTACAATACCCATCGATGTAAACAAATAGCCATTTCTAGCATTACGAGTTGGCATAACACAGTCAAACATATCAATGCCGCGTTCAACTGCCTCTACCAAATCACTAGGTGTGCCCACACCCATTAAATATCTAGGCTTGTCTGTGGGCAACTCATCAGGCAAATAATCAAGTACTTTCATCATTTCTTCTTTTGGCTCACCAACACTCAAACCGCCAATTGCATAGCCATCAAAGCCAATATTGACTAACTCTTTAATAGATTCACGGCGTAAGTCTTCATACATACCACCTTGAACAATACCAAAAAGAGCATTTTTATTGTTGAGTTTTTCATGCTCTAATTTTGAGCGTTTAGCCCAACGTAACGATAATTGCATTGATTGATCTGTGGTTGGCTTGTCTGCAGGATAAGGTGTGCATTCGTCAAAGATCATGACGATATCTGAACCTAGTTTATTCTGAATCTGAATTGATTCTTCCGGGCCCATAAAGATTTTATCACCATTTTTTGGAGATCTAAAATCAACACCTTGCTCGCTAATCTTGCGCATTGCACCCAAACTAAATACTTGAAAACCACCTGAATCGGTAAGAATTGGACCCTGCCAATGCATAAAATCATGCAAATCGCCGTGTGCCTCAATAACATCTGTGCCCGGTGTGATAGCTAAATGAAAGGTATTACCTAAGATAATTTGAGCACCAAGATCAATCACTTCTTCTGGTGTCATCGCTTTAACAGTGCCATAAGTTCCGACTGGCATAAATGCAGGTGTTTGTACCTCTCCACGTTTAAAGGTCATCTGGCCACGGCGTGCCTTATTATGTGTTTTCTTTAGTTCAAATTTCATATTTATGAGTTATTAAAATTCTAAGTATTGATATCATTGGATTGCTGAACATCGCTTTGAAGTTTCCAGAGCTTGGCATACTCTCCTTGAACTTTTAATAATTGTTGATGAGAGCCACTTTCTAAAATACCACCTTGGCCCAAAACAATAATTTTATCTGCATCGACAATGGTTGATAATCGATGTGCGATAAGCAAAGTTGTATGCTGCTTACTTAAAGAGTTTAAAGCCTTTTGCACCATCTTTTCTGAATAAGAATCTAGCGCAGAAGTCGCTTCATCAAAAATTAAAATTGGCGGGTTTTTTAACAAAACGCGTGCAATTGCTAAACGTTGCTTTTCACCACCGGATAGTTTCAGACCTCGCTCACCGACCAATGTATTATATTGATCGGGCAATTGTTCAATAAATTTATCGATAAAGGCAAGTTTAGCCGCTGTTTTAATTTCCTCTTCACTTGCATCTTGCTTTCCGTAAGCAATATTATAGTAAATACTTTCATTAAACATAACGGTATCTTGAGGAACCACACCCATTGCAGAGTGAACAGAGTGCTGGTTTAAATCTTTTATATTTTGACCATCAATCAATATCTCACCGGAAGTCACATCATAAAATCTAAATAATAATTTGGCTAAGGTTGATTTTCCTGATCCTGAAGATCCTACAATAGCAACTTTTTGCCCAGGATTAATATCAAAACTTATATTTTTCAGCACTGGATTTTTACCTGGATAGGCAAATGAAATATCCTTAAACTCAATTTTACCCTCATTAAATTTAAGCACTGGCGCATCCTTAGCACTGGCAACCAAAGGCCGTTTATCTAATAGATTAAACATATTATTCATATCGATAAAATTGTGCTTAATTTGTCGATAAACAATTCCCAATGATCCTAGTGGCATAAATAGTTGTAGTAGCAAAGCCTGAATCATAATCATGTCGCCCAAACTTAATGACTGATCTACTACGCCTTGTGCGGCCATAATGAGCACTATTGTTACGCCAACGGCAATAACCGCCCCTTGAATAAAATTAAGCGCTGTCATGGAGGTGAAACTCTTGGTGGCCACATCTTCCCATCGACCCATGGTATCTTGATAACGACTTACTTCAAATTCTTCTCTATTGAAATATTTAACTGTTTCATAGTTAATCAAACTATCCACTGCATTGGTATTAGCTTCAGATTGCATGTCATTCATTTGATAACGATACTTCATTCTCCAAGTTGTAATTGCAAGCGTCAAGCCAATATAAAACACAACAGTCGCTAGAGAAATTCCAGCAAAAAATACATCGTAATTAATCCACAATACGCCAATAACTAAACAAATTTCAAAAAATGAGGGCAAGATATTAAAGACAAAAATAGACAACAAAGTGGAGACACTTTGCGTACCTCGATCAATGTCACGAGTAATGCCACCAATGCGTCGATCCAAGTGAAATGATAAATCCAATGTATGTAGATGCTTAAAGACTCCCAGTGCAATTAGATGCATGGCGTGGTAACGCACTTTAGCAAAAATCGCATCTCTAAGTTCATTAAAAAATGAGCTAGATAATTTCAATAATCCATAAGCAAATAACAGACCTAAAGGTAAAACTAGCACGATATTGGTTTGATCCAATGAATCAACAATCTCTTTGAGAATAATTGGAACAGCTACATTTGCCAGCTTAGCTGATATTAAAAATAGCGTCGCTAGAATGACACGAGTTCGCATCGCCAGTAAATACGGCAAAAGTTTTTTTAAAACTTTAATATCTTGGGTTTTGAAATCGTAAGCTTGTGTTTGCTTTTTAGTAGCGTTCATCATTCATTGGGTGATCTTCAGGCACAATAGCGCCTTTTTCTAAAGCAATTTCAACTACTTCTGTAGATCGAAACTGTGCAGGGTCTTGGAGTAGTTGTTGCTGCCAAAAAGAATGCATTTCACACATGGTTGGATGCGTATGGTTGCAGCCTAAAATATGGAAAGAGCATTCTCCCACTCTCCACGGTCCATCTCCAGTAATACTACCCTCAATCAAGTGAATACAATATTGAGGATCCTTTTCCCAAAACAATTCAAAATACAGCACGCCTTTTGGATGTTCGAATAAATTCTCAATCACCCTCACCTCTCCATTTGGATACTTGATGTACAAAGGTGAGCGCATGGAGAGTAATTTATGCGTTTTTAAATGACTGGTTGATGTGCTCAAAACTAAATCCTCTTGACTGTAAAAACCGCTGCTGCTTAGCTTTTTCTTTAAAATCACTTGGCACTGACTGTCCAAATTTTCGCTCTCGAATCTTATGTGCTAACGCATAAAAATCAAACCCAGATAAATCAAATTGATCAATCCCTCGTTGCTTTAAATCAAGCCTAATTTTAATCGGGCCTTTGCCTTGGTTAAAACGCATTTGAATGAATTCAGTGGTAAAACGCTCATTACTTTGATAATCTTTTTGTATCAACGAAGCAATAACAGAATCAATATCGTCTTGATCAAAATCTTTGTTTTTTAGTTTATGACTTAGTTCAAGCGTTGAATGCTCGCGCCTGACAAGCATACGCATCGCACCAGAATAACATTCTTCTCTACTTTTTCTCAGTGTTGTCATTCATCAGCTTGTCGCGAATTTTAGTTTCAATACTTTTACTTAACTTTGGATGTTCTTTTAGATAGTCACGTGAGTTATCCTTACCTTGACCGATTCTTTCACCTTCTACACTGTACCAAGCACCTGCTTTTTCAACAAAGCCCAACTTCACGCCCAAATCAATGATTTCACTTTCTAGTGAAATTCCTTCATTGTAGAGAATTTGAAACTCTGCTTGCTTAAATGGAGGTGCTACTTTGTTTTTACTACCTTAACACGGGTTTCATTACCCAAGATTTCGTCGCCTTTTTTAATAGCGCCGATACGACGAATATCAAGACGTACTGAAGCGTAAAACTTTAAAGCATTACCGCCTGTTGTCGTTTCAGGATTACCAAACATGACGCCAATTTTCATACGTAATTGGTTAATAAAGATGACCATGGTGTTTGTTTTCTTGATATTTGAGGTAAGCTTTCTTAGCGCTTGAGACATTAATCGAGCTTGTAAACCCATGTGTGATGCACCCATCTCTCCTTCAATTTCAGCTTTAGGTGTTAATGCTGCAACTGAATCTATCACCACGATATCAACACTGCCTGATCGAACTAGCATATCGGTAATTTCCAATGCCTGCTCACCTGTGTCTGGTTGAGAGATTAGTAAATCATCAGTGTTAACACCTAAACGCTTAGCATATTGTGGATCTAGTGCATGCTCAGCATCAATAAAGGCAGCAGTGCCGCCTAACTTTTGCATTTCAGCAATAACATGTAATGTTAGTGTTGTTTTTCCAGAAGACTCTGGGCCATAAATTTCAACCACTCGACCTCTTGGTAAGCCACCAATGCCAAGTGCTATATCTAAACTTAAACTACCTGTTGAAACAGCTTCAATATCTGTTTGAGCACCTTCATCACCTAAAAACATGACCGAACCCTTGCCAAACTGCTTATCAATTTGCGATAGAGCCACCTTTAGCGCTTGTTTTTTCTGTTCATCCATGTCACTTCTCCTAGGTAAAATATGTTTAATTAATTAAACAATTATATCCGAAATATTGTGACAACTTTTTCATTAAATGACACTCAAAATATGGACTTGGCGCTCAAACTTGCACGCCAAGGAATGCAAGGTGTTGGCGCCAATCCTATGGTGGGCTGTGTGATTGAAAAAGAAGGTGATATTATTGCTCAGGGCTATCATCAAACCTTTGGTGAAGCTCACGGGGAAATTAATGCTCTTGAACAAATTAACCATCAGGCTAAAGATGCAACCCTTTATGTTACTTTAGAGCCTTGCTCACACCGGGGAAAAACTCCACCTTGTGCACAAGCTGTTATTAATTCTGGTGTTAGTAAAGTAATCATTGCAACGCTCGATCCTAATCCACTAGTTAGTGGCAAAGGTGTAGCCATGCTTAGAAATTCAGGTATTGAAGTTGAAGTTGGCTTACTAGAACAACAAGCACAACAGCTTAATCGTGGCTTTATCAAGCGCATGAAAACAGGTATTCCTTTTGTCACTTGTAAAATTGCCATGAGTCTTGACGGAAAAACTTCCATGCACTCTGGTGAAAGTAAGTGGATTACAGGCCCCAGTGCTCGAGTTGATGTACAAAAGCTTCGATCTCAAAACCAAGCTATTATGACTGGCTCTGGAACAATTCTTTCAGATAATCCTTCTATGACTGTTCGTCTCAATGGCGTAGATACCCCTCCTGTTCGCATCATTATTGATTCACGAAATCAGATTATTGATAAAACACTTAATATTTTTTCAATAGATGCGCCGACTCAAATATTCAACACTAACAATGCTAAGCTTAACTCAGCAGGAAAAATTGACCTTGAAGATGTTTTATTACAGCTTGGCGGTCAGGGTATTAATACTGTCTTACTAGAGGCGGGTCCAGGCTTAACGGGTGCAATGATTCAAAGTAATTTCGTTGATGAATTTATTATCTATACTGCGCCAGTTCTAATGGGCAGTGATGCTAATTCAATGGCGCACTTATCCATAGCCAGCATGGCGGATAAAATTAACCTAGCTATTAGTGATGTGCGTATGATAGATCAAGATATTCGCATAACCGCTTCAATAAAATGATTAAAAGTTTAACCAATAAACGAATTCTACTAGGTGTTAGTGGATCGATATCTGCCTATAAGGCGCCTGATGTTGTCAGACGCCTACAAGATCTTGGTGCTGATGTTCGGGTTATTCTTACTTCTGGTGGATCAAAATTTATCACCGAACTCTCACTTCAATCTATTTCAAAAAATAAAGTTCATCATAATTTATGGGATAAAGAAGCCGAGCTATCCATGGGACATATAGAGTTAGCAAAATGGGCTGACTGCATACTTATCGCTCCAGCAAGTGCCAACATGATTTCAAATATGGCATCTGGCAAGGCATCTGACTTACTCAGCAGTGTCATTTTAGCCAGTGATGCGATACTTATGATTGCACCTGCTATGAACCAACAAATGTACAAATCTGGCGCCTTACAAAGTAATCTAGGTTTATTAAAGTCTCGTGGCGCTGGTGTTATTACTCCAGACTCAGGCTCTCAAGCTTGTGGTGATATAGGTCAAGGTAGATTGCCAGAATCTATCGATATTGCCAACCAAATTGCTAAGCAATTCCAAACTACGCAGCTTAGTGGTAAGCATATTATTATTACTCTTGGTGCAACGCTTGAGCCGATTGATCCTGTTCGATTTATCTCTAATCATTCAAGTGGCAAGATGGGGATGGCTTTGGTTGATACCTGTATTGAAATGGGCGCTCAAGTAACTTGTGTTTATGGAAGTATCAACATACCGCTTAATGATAAAGCGAATAACATCCAAACACTGAGTGCTCAGCAAATGTATGATTGTGTCATGCAAGACATTCATCATTGCGATATCTTTATCTCTTGTGCAGCTGTTTGTGATTATTCTGTTAAAGAGCCCTCTAATCAAAAAATCAAAAAAAATGGCGACAATCTTATTTTAGAGCTAATTCCCAATAAGGACATCCTTGCCAATGTTTGTAATCTTGAGAAAAAACCTTTATGTATTGGCTTTGCTGCTGAGACGCAAAATACTCTCGAAAATGCTCAATTAAAGCTAAAAAACAAGGGTTGCGAGGTCATTATTTTAAATGATGTTTCAAATGCAGAAATTGGCTTTAATTCTGACGAAAATCAAGTGATTTTTATCAGTCAAAAACAGCAAAAAAATATCGCTAAAAATAGTAAAACAAAGATTGCAAAAAATATCCTTACTATCTTCATTAAAGAGTTCTTATAAACGCCAAAAAACACCGTTAAATCAACACCCATTAAAGTTACTCACAAAGCTGTGGATAACTCTGTTAATATCTCCTCGAAAAGTATCAAAAACGTTGATAGATTGCCCTTTTTTATGGTTTTGAATAAAAACTAATCAGTTAAAATTTATCGTTAAAAATCAATTAGTTATATAAAAATAATTAAAACTATAATATTAGAAAATACTCATTAATCATTTTAAAAACATATTGGAGGAAAACTCAATGTGTTTCACGCCTTAAATCAAGGGTTTCACGTTATATTAGATAATCATAAACTTAAAAATATGCAAACTAAAAAAATTGAAAATTTAACCTATAATTATGATCATTTTTGCGCTAAATTTTCTCTTTGGAATTCTGGTATTTTCGCTTAAAAATACCCTCGCATTGTCCACGTTAGAAATAGCTCTGCTTGTTACCCTATTATTGGTTGTTTTTACTACCTTTAAGCGATACAAACCCTTTTCTATCAATTTAATATTCTTTATCATTGGATTTACCTGGATGGGTGTGTTTTCCACACTTATACTGCACCCAGACATCGATGAAAAATTCTTTAATAAGCCGATTAGTGTTGTGGGAACAATTCATGGTCTACCTGAGAAATCTAGTCAAAAATCAAGCTTTAGCTTTCAAGTGTCTGAACCTTTTCAGGCAAAACTTAAACTATCTTGGTATGGCGACACCCCTAACAACCTTCGAAGCAATGACACCTGGAAACTGCTTGTAAAAATAAAACACAAAAATAGCTATCAAAACAAAGGCGGCTTTGATTATGAAAAATGGCTTTTTTACCAACAATTTGACGCAACCGGCTATGTTAGGCATAGTGACAATAACAAACTTATACTCAAAAGTTCTAGCTTATCAATCAACTCGATCAGACAAAATATTCGCAATACGCTGTCTACTCATTTAGCTGAACTTCCATTTTTAGGCGTTATTAATGCATTGGTCATTGGAGATCGATCACTCATCAATCGTGATCATTGGGATTTATTCAAATCTACCAATACCACTCATCTTAGTGTTATTTCAGGTTTACACATTGGCTTAATTTCTGGCTTAATATTTGTACTTTCTAGTTTTTTATGGCGACGTTGTATCAGTTGCGTTTCACGATTGCCGGCCATGGTTCTGGGCGCCTACTTTGGAATGTTGAGTGCTTTTCTATATGCTTTGATTGCTGGATTTTCAGTTCCAACACAGCGAGCTTTTATTATGGCTGGCGTGGTTTTCTTGTCAATCATTTTAAGGCGTCAACATAGCGCATGGCAACTCTATGGTATAGCACTCATATCGGTTTTATTTTTTAATCCACTTAGTGTTTTCAGTGTTGGTTTTTGGTTATCTTTTTATGTGGTTGCTGTTATTATTTACGGCGCAGGTCAGCACAAAGATAGACACTGGTTTTTACGCCTACTCTACATTCAACTATTAATTAGTCTTGCCACTCTACCTTTGATTGCCTGGTTCTTTCATTCTGGCTCAACACTTTCTCCCGTTGCTAATTTAATAGCAATTCCAGTTTTTAGCTTTATTACTACACCGCTCTCGTTATTGGGCGTCTTGTTTTTATATCTTGATCTGGAATTTTTAAGCGGGCTTAGTTTTTCCATTGCCAATCAATCATTGGTGTATTTATCAATATTACTTCAATTCTTAAAAGAAATTGACTTCAACCTATGGCACCACACCCAAAATTCAAGCATTGACCTGATTTTATTAATAATAGCCGTATTATTTACTTTATTACCTGGCGCTTTAAAGCTTAGAAAAATATCCCTTCTATTAATACTTATTATTTGGTTTCATCCTATTGAAAAGATCAAGCATGGGGAGGTGTTAGTCACTATATTAGACGTAGGTCAAGGCCTATCACAGGTTGTTCGCACAAAAAACCATACGCTTCTTTTTGATACAGGTGCAAAATACCCTTCTGGATTTAACATGGGCGATGCGGTGATCAACCCTTATCTAGATTCTCAACAAATTGACTTACTTGATATCATTGTAATATCTCATGGTGATAACGATCATATTGGTGGATTGACTAGTATTTTAAAGAATAATAATAGTCAGAAAATACTCACCTCCATTCCTGGGAAAATACCCGAAATGGCCAGTTTGTGCCAATCTCAACCTTCTTGGCAATGGGATGGAATAACTTTTCAGATGTTAAACCTAGATCACAACTTCACAGGTAACAATGCTTCTTGTGTACTTAAAATATCTAATCAAAAACATTCCATCATGCTAACAGGCGATATTGAGAAAAAAGCAGAACTCCATTTGATTGATATTTGGGGTGATCAACTTCAATCTGACATTCTGATCAGCCCTCATCATGGTAGTAAAACCTCATCGAGTGAACAATTTTTAACTGTTGTAAAGCCTAAATGGGTAGTCATTTCTAGTGGCTATAAAAATCGATTCAACCATCCTGCTAAGGCTGTAGTGACTCGCTATCAAGAGCATAAAATCAAAACATTAAATACTAACTGCACAGGACAAATTGATATTCAAATAGGTAGCAATATAAGTTTTATACCTTATAGGGCGGCTCATAAGCGCTATTACCAGCGTACCTGTCCTTAATGAATTTATTGAGTATTGAGAAGTCTAAAATTAATCAATGATAGTGAATCTTGCTAGCCTGTGTCAGGGTTAATTTATTAATCGCATCTATTAAAGATTGCTCTGGATTAACACTAACTTCTTTGATTAATGGCGCACTACCTTTTAATCGTTCGGTACTATAAGAAATTTTAACTGGGCATATTCCCTTGTGCTCTGCTAATACTTGATATAGTTTAGGGAATATTGATTGGTGGCGCTCATCAAGCTTAACTTCAAAGCCTTTAGCATAATTCACTTTCACTTCATTAATATCTTCAATCTTATCAACAATAACCTGCCAACCATCTCGGTAATCATCTCGCTGAATCTTGCCTGAAATAATCACCACATTGTCCACAATCAATTTATCGCTAACCTCACCAAGAGATTTTGAAAAAACAACAGCATTGAGTAAAGTATGGCCATCTTCAACAGTAACAATAGCGATCTGTCCTCCTTTACGAGTAGGGCGATAGCGTAGCTCAGAAATTAGCGCCAGTACACGTACATCTTTATTGTTCCTAAAGCGTATTTCAGAAGGTAATGTGGCATTTATATGTTTGGCATCTGCCTTATATTCATCGGTTGGATGGTCATAAAAATAATAACCCATGACCATTTTTTCTAGTTGCAAGCGTTGTCGGAAAGAAAAATCAGGGGCATTCGAATAATGAGCCTCATATTCTACATGCTCCTCAACAATAGAAAATAAACCACTCTGGCCACTAGAATGATCATTTTGACGTTGTTCTGCCTGTTTGACAGCTACTGGGTAAGTCTTAATCAAACTTGCTCTTGAAACGTCAAATACATCTAATGCGCCACTATAAATTAATGCCTCTAGTGCGCGTTTATTCAAATAGCGCTTTTCGATTCTAAAACAAAAATCAAACAAATCTTTAAAAACACCATTCGCCTGACGCTCTGCCATAACTCTTTCAACTAAAGCCTCACCTACGCCTTTAATAGCGCCCAAACCATAAACAACTGTTTTGTCATCTGCAATGCTAAATTGATAATCGGATTCACACACATTAGGGCTATTCACTTTTAACCCCATTTTAAGAATTTCACTCACTGTAAACGATACTCGATCCGTGTCATCCATCATGCCTGATAAAACTGCAGCCATAAAAGGTGCTGGATAGTGAGATTTCAACCAAGCTGTATGGTAAGACACATAAGCGTAAGCAACTGAGTGTGATTTGTTAAATCCATACCCTGAGAATTTATCAATCAGATCAAAAATTTCATTTGCTTTTTTCTCATCAATATTTTTTTCAGCAGCACCTTCCACAAAAACACTACGCTGACGATCCATCTCTTCTACTTTCTTTTTACCCATAGCACGACGCAATAAGTCCGCACCACCCAGTGAATAGCCTGCCATAACTTGAGCAGATTTCATCACTTGTTCTTGGTATAAAAACACGCCATTAGTTGGTGCAAGAATCTCTTTTAACATTGGGTGTGGGTATTTAACTTGAGCACCGTGCTTTACATTAATGTAGTCATCTACCATGCCAGCATCCAGTGGACCTGGGCGATATAGGGCTAGCATGGCAACAATATCTTCAAAATTATCCGCCTGGAGTTTTTTCAAATAACTACGCATACCATCAGATTCCAGCTGGAAAATTCCAGTGGTATCACAACGTTGTAAAAGCTCATAAACCTTTTTATCATCGAGTGGCAGTCTATCAAGGTCAATCTTCTCATCACTTAAGCCTTTGGCCTCAATCATTTTGATAGTCTTATGGATAACTGTTAAATTAGACAAACCTAAAAAGTCAAACTTTACTAAGCCAACTGCTTCGACATCATCTTTATCAAACTGTGAAACCACGCCATCATCTTCACCCGGGCCTTTATAAACAGGACAGAAATCACTAATCTTACTCGGCGCAATAACAACACCACCAGCGTGTGTGCCAACATTTCTTACTACACCTTCTAATTTTTTAGATAGATTAATTAAATTAGTGACCGCCTCTTCCGAGCCGTAGCGTGCAAGTAAATCGTCCGAGCCACCTTCAGATTCTGGCATTAGCGCTTTATCTAATGTCATTTTTAAATCGTTTGGAATAAGCTTAGATAATCTATCACTAAAACCATAAGGGTGGCCGAGTACACGGCCGACATCGCGCACAACTCCCTTGGCGGCCATGGTGCCATAAGTAATAATTTGTGACACCTTTTCGCGGCCATATTTTTTAGCCACATAATCAATAACTTCATCACGTCGATCTGTGCAAAAGTCAATGTCAAAATCTGGCATTGAAACGCGTTCAGGGTTTAAAAATCGCTCAAAGAGTAATTCATGTTTAATAGGGTCAACATTGGTAATACCTAATACATAAGCCACTAAAGAGCCTGCACCCGAACCTCGACCAGGGCCGACTGGAATATCATTATCTTTTGACCACTGAATAAAGTCTGCCACAATAAGAAAATAACCCGGAAAATCCATTTGAATAATAACGTCTAGCTCGAATTTAAGCCTAGCTTCATACTCCGCCTTATCCACCTCAAGCCCTTGTAGGCGAGAATCTAGGCCACGCTCAGATTCAAGCGTAAAAAACTCAGTAATACTTAGACCTTCTGGAACTGGGAAATCTGGCAAATAATTTTTTTGATGAAGCTCAAAGTGAACATTGCAACGTTGGGCAACTTGCACTGTATTTTCAAGAACCTCAGGTAAGTCAGAAAACAACTCTTGCATTTGTGCATCTGACTTTAAATACTGTTGATTGGAAAAGTGACTCACACGACGTGCGTCATCTAATAAGCCACCTTGTGAGATACAAATACGCGCCTCATGGGCATCAAAATCATCCTTAACAAGAAATTGGACATCGTTAGTTGCAACAACAGCAATATCTAATTCCAATGCTAAATTAATACACAAATGCAGGTGGCGCTCATCAAACTCTCTAGATGTTCTTTGCACACTAAGATAATAACGACTATCAAAAATATTTTTCCAATGACTGGCTTTTTGCTGTGCTTCTAAAATTTTATTACTGAGTAAATTTTTTGCAACATCACTATAAACAGGGCTAGCAATTAGAATCAAGCCTTCATTATATGTTTCTAATTGTGCTTCACTAATACAGACACCCTCTATAGACTGCTCTTGCATATAAGACAAAGAAATAAGTTCTGATAAATTTAAAAAACCTTGGTGGTTTTGACATAGTAATAAGACAGAATAAAACTCACCCTCTTCATCTGCAATATTAATACGTGCGCCAAAAATTGGCTTAATATTAGCTATGATTGCTTTTTGATAAAACTTAACCGCAGCATATAAGTTAGATTCATCCGTTAATGCCACGCTATCCATGCCTAATTCAACCGCTTTATCGATTAATTTAGGTATACGTATTAGAGAGTTAACAACTGAAAACTCACTTTGACAGTGTAGATGGCAAAAACTGGAGCTGGGCATAAAAAGGGTTTTAAAAATAATATAGCAATTAATTATCCATCAATTTTAGAAAATGATTAACTTTATTTCAGACAAAAAATACCCCAACTAAGGGGTATTTTTATAAAAATCTTAGCTTATATTATAAGCGAAGATCAGCAGTTAAAGCCGCATCAACTTGAGCAGTAGCTTGTACTGTCTGATGATGAGCTTCGTTTGCTAACTTAACTGCAGCAGCAGTTTTACCTGCAGCATTTAGTTTTTTAGCATCCTTAATCATCTCTTCTGTATCACGCCAAGCCATATTTACTGCTAAGTTGGCTTTATAGCCAGTTTCAGCAGCAGAAATAGCAGACTTGAACGGATCAGAAGAACCATTGTTCCAGTCATGTGAAGCGCCTAAAAAATCAGCTTGAGCTGTTAAGGCGAATACTGATAGAGCTGTTATTAGTATCTTTTTCATATTATTCTCCTATTTTCTGTAACGATTGGCAGTAATTTCTAGACCGTTACTCATTGCTTGATGGAAATACTCTAAGTTATTCATTAACTCAGATTGAGCACTGATTGGCTTAGCACGCATATTGCTCAAACAACCACCATAACGACGTTGCATAGTACCTAAACCAGCCCACTTAGCACGATACATTGGAACGTGTGTTGCATGACCTAACGCAGGTGACAAGATGTCAGCACGAGCTTTTTTACCAGCATTGTATACATGACAATCTGCACATGACATATTGAATTCACCACGCTTTCCATAGAAGTAAGCTTTACCTTGGTTGTAAGCAGCATTTGCGCCAGCACCTTCAACTTTTACATTGACTTTTTCGCCAGCCGCTTGATCAGAAATCCATGCACTAATGCGCGCGATTTTTCCTTTCTTAGAGCCTAGCTTCTTACCCGTTTGTTCTAGGTAGCACGCTTTAAGAACCGCTTCAAGAGTTACAACTTTTTGAGTTGCATTATCAAAGTAAGGGTGCTTCACACGAGCTGCAGCAGGATCTTTAAGTGCAGCACACTTATTAAGACCGTACTCAACAAACTCTTTTCCGCCTTTTTCAACAGCTTCCTCATATGGAGGAATACCATCTAAAATTTCTTCAAATTGATCTCTTGAACCTTCATCGTATGCATAAACACCATTGGTGTAGTCTGCAAACTCAACATTAGGCTTAAGTGCTTTAAAATAACCGATCAAATCTTTTTGGTCAGAAGCCACATCTGCTGATGCCGCTCCAACTAAAAAGCCAATACCGGCTACCATTGTTATTAGTTTTTTCATTTCTCTCTCTCCTCTTTAGTAAGAGATTACGAAGACTTTGCAGTCTCAGAACCGGTCTTACCGTTGTTGTCTTTGTACTTAAGTTCGATTGTGTCGCCTTTAGCGCCAGCAACATCAAACTTAAAATACGGATCTTTAGAAATAGTACTACCAATATCTGCATCTACCACAACTGTACCGTTATGAGAAACTACCATATGTACAATATGATTTGCAGGTACTAATTTACCTTTATTTTTACGTAAACCAGTTTCCATAGGGTGCTTAATAAGCGCCTTAATACCGATTACACCTTTTATTGCTTTTGGTTTTAATTTAATTGATCCCATCTTATATTCTCCTTATTTGTTTGATTCGGTTACCGAATTAACCGCCACAGCCGCCAATTGTTACTTTAACTTCTTGAGTAACTTGAGTAGTTACTCCACCTGCAGTAACTAATGCTACCACTGGAGATGTTGTACCCATTTTAATACGAGTAGAAACATAACCTTGAGCGCTACCAGATATATTAAAAGAAGCTGCTAAAGGTGTACCGTTTTTAGTAACAGAGATAGAGATGTTTGTCACGCCTTCCATCTTAGACGCATCTACAGTTACTGGAACTACTGCACCGTTCTCAGCGATTTTAGGCGCTTTAAATTCAAATGAACCTTTGCCTGCTGCTGCTATAGATGCAGTTGCTGCATCTGATTTCGCTTTAAAATCTGCAGTGTTTGCAAATACCATTGAAGGTGTTAGTAAGCCTGCGCCTACTGCTGTTGCAACTGCAGAACCTGCCATTGCGCTTTTTAGAAATAATCTTCTTTGCATCTTATTCTCCTTATTTTGTGTAAATATAGTTAGTCACTTGATCGATTTGCTTATCAGACAAAACACCATGCTTTCCAAAAGGAGGCATGATTGTATTTGGGTTTTTTGCTGTTGCATCCCAAATTTGAGCTCTTAAATCAGCTTTATTTGGAAATCTTGCTTTCATTGCAAGAAGTGGTGGACCAATGTTACCTGGCAGGTTTCCGCCTGGAATCATATGGCATGCTAAACAATTACCCGCTTTACGACCAAAAGTAACCTCTTCGTCTGTCATTTCTTTAGCACCAGCTTGTAACGGCATTACAAATAATGCGGCTAGAGCGGCTACTGCTGAAATGGAAGAAATAGTTCTCTTCATGTTTCTCTCCTCTTTATATAAAAAAATAAACCCCATAACAGGGGTTAAACCCTACTAATTAACCTATGTTATACATTTTTAACGTAAATGCAACTACATTATTAAATGTTTATATTGCGCCTATACTTTTATAGCGGCAGCGATTAAAGCTTGTGCTTTATGCATTGTTTCATCCCATTCCAATTGGGGGACAGAATCATGCACAATGCCTGCGCCTGCTTGCACATAGAGCATCTCATCTTTAACAATAGCAGTACGAATAGCGATCGCCATGTCCATGCTACCATGCCAAGATAGGTAGCCAATTGCCCCAGAATAAATATTGCGCTTAAGCGACTCTACCTCATTAATAATTTCCATGGCTCGAACTTTTGGTGCACCACTCAGTGTGCCGGCAGGAAAAGTTGCCTTTAGTGCATCCATTGCGCTCATACCATCTTTAAGATCACACTCCACATTAGAAACAATATGCATGACATGAGAGTAGCGCTCAACAAACATTTTATCGGTTAATTTAACACTGCCTGTTTTGGCAATTCTTCCAAGGTCATTTCGACCAAGATCAATCAACATTAAATGTTCAGCAATTTCTTTTTCATCAGCTAATAAATCTTTTTCAAGTGCTAGATCATGTGCTGGGTCTTTACCTCGAGCCCTAGTACCTGCGATTGGACGAACAGTAGCACGCCTTTGTGAATCAACTCGTGTGAGAATTTCAGGGGATGAGCCGATTATATCAACATCGCCTAGATTTAAATAATACATATAAGGAGAAGGATTGAGCCTTCTAAGCTGACGATAAAGTTCAACTGACGGTGCTTTATAAGGTGCACTTAGTCTTTGAGAAGGCACAACCTGCATAACATCCCCAGCAACGATATAGCGCTGAATATGCTCAACAACATCTTTATAATTTTGTTCACCAAAACTGGAGCTAAAATCTTGTGTCGTTAGGTTGTCTGACTGATAATCTTGTTTAACAAGCGGTCGATCAATATCTGCTTCGATGGTATCAAGATAAGCCATTGCCTGATCATAACTTTGGATTTCAGGATTAACATGTGTCAATAAAAACGCCTTATTTGCTAAGTTATCAAATACAACTAAATCATTTGACACCATTAACAAAATATCAGCAATATTAAGCTCATCTTTAAGCTGAATATCTTTGAGCTTAGGCTCAATATAGCGAATGATTTCATAGCCAAAATATCCGACTAACCCGCCATTAAATTCTGGTAAATCAGCAATTTCAGGTACCTTAAATTGCTGCTGATATTGTTCGATCCACGCTAAAGGATCTTCCACCTGAAAACGCTCGATAATATTTGAGTCTTTTTCTATTTGAATCTCATAATCAAACACTTTGATCACAGTTTGAGCATGAAGTCCGATAATAGAATATCGACCCCATTTCTCCCCACCTTGAACTGATTCAAATAGATAGCTATAGGTATTGTTTGCTAATTTTAAATATAGACCTAATGCGGTATCAGTATCAAGCACAACCTCTCTAAATACTGGTATATGATTATAACCCTGGTCAATATATTCGTTAAAAATTGTCTTATTCATATAGGTATTTTAACGGATTTTAGGCATAAAAAAACCGCATCCATAATTAGATGCGGTTTTATTTTCAGCTATTAGCTATAGTATTACTCTTCAACCTTTTCTGCTTGACTTAACTCTTCTGCTAACGCTATTTCAGCATCGGCACTTTGAGTCATCGTAGTGGAGCGCTTAGCACGTCTCTCTTGATGATGCACAAAACCTGTTCCTGCTGGAATTAAACGACCAACAATAACATTCTCTTTTAGACCTAATAACGGATCAACTCGGCCAGTTGTAGCAGCTTCTGTCAGTACTCTAGTTGTCTCTTGGAAAGAGGCAGCTGAGATAAATGACTCAGTTGATAATGAAGCTTTAGTAATACCCATTAGCAGTCTTTGATAAGTAACTACAGATTTACCTTGAGCCACTAATTGTTTATTAGTTTCAATAACTCTTACATACTCGGCAGTCTCACCATTAACAAACTTGGAATCACCTGAATCAAGTACTTCAACTTTACGTAACATTTGCTTCACAATAACTTCAATATGTTTATCTGAAATTTTCACACCTTGTAGGCGGTAAACATTTTGAACTTCTTTAACAACATAGTTAGCAAGTGCTTCAACACCTAATAAACGTAAGATATCATGTGGATTTGATGGTCCATCAGAAATCACATCACCTTTTTCAACCGTTTCACCATCGAAAACATTAATCTGACGCCATTTATGAATCATCATTTCAGTTGGCTCACCTTCAGCTGAAGTAATAATCAAACGATCTTTACTCTTAGTAGGACTACCAAAGCTAATGACACCAGACTCTTCCGCAAGAATTGAATGATCTTTTGCTTTACGAGCTTCGAATAGGTCAGCAACACGTGGTAAGCCACCTGTAATATCACTAGTCTTAGACTGATCTTTAGGAATTTTAGCTAAAACTTCACCGGCTGAAATGACTTGATTATCTTCTAAGTTAATCTTAACCATTGACGGTAAGTAATGCGTTGACAATGTAACTTCAGAGTCACTTTCGCTCACCATCTTAATCATTGGCTTAAGACCTTTAGCTGCTGCAGATCTCTCTGCTTCACCAATCATTTCAAAGAAAGTCAAACCTGTTAATGGGTCTGTATTTCTGTTAACCGTAATACCTTCTTCAAAGTCGACAAATACAACTCGACCTGATTGCTCAGTAATAATTGGATGTGTGTGCGGGTCCCAATTGGCAATTTTTTCTTTTGCTTTAACCTTGCCGCCTTCTTGAACATGAACTACCGCACCATAAGGAATTTTGTATCGTTCAACATCTTGACCTTTAGTATTTCTAATTGTAACTTCAGCAGATCTAGAAATTACAACAAGATCACTATTGTCATTTGTGATTGATTTAAGGTTTTCAAAATGTGCTGTACCATCAACGTTAATATTGATACTACTAACTGCTGTTGATGCTGATGCAGCGCCACCAATGTGGAACGTACGCATAGTAAGCTGTGTACCTGGCTCACCAATTGATTGTGCTGCAATAACACCTACTGCCTCACCAACACCAATCTTATGACCACGTGCCATATCATTACCATAACAACTTGCACAAACACCATAATGTGTGTCACAGGTAATTGTTGAGCGAACTTGTATTGCTTCAACACCTAATTCATTAATCTGATCTGAATCACCTAAAGTCACTAAGTGGCCTTTTGGCATTAACACATCATAAGTGTCTGGAATTAGTACATCTTCTGCAATAACACGACCTAATACTGCCTCACCTAAAGTTTGTACAATATTACCACCATCAATAACAGCTTTCATAATCAAGCCGTTATTTGTGCCACAATCTTCTTCAGTAATAACCAAATCTTGACCAACATCTACTAAACGACGCGTCAAATAACCTGAGTTTGCCGTTTTAAGTGCTGTATCAGCTAGACCTTTACGAGCACCGTGCGTTGAAATAAAGTATTGTAGGTTATTCAGGCCTTCGCGGAAATTCGAAATAATCGGTGTTTCAATAATAGAGCCGTCTGGTTTAGCCATTAGACCACGCATACCTGCTAACTGACGCATTTGCGCTGGAGAACCACGAGCACCAGAATCAGCCATCATGTAAACAGAGTTAAATGAAGCTAGTTTTTCTGTTTTACCGTCTTTAGTTTCAAACTCTTCAAAGCCGATCTCATCCATCATTGCCTTAGCAACAGTTTCTGAAGTACGTGACCAAATATCAATAACTTTATTGTATCGCTCACCATCAGTAACAATACCTTGTGAGTATTGATCTTGAACAGCTTTAACTTGCAATTCAGCATCTTCAATCATGTCAGCTTTAGAATCAGGAATAATCATATCGTTAGAACAGAATGAAATACCTGACTTAGTCGAGTACTGGAAACCCATGTACATCATCTGGTCAGCAAACATAACTGTTTCTTTCAATTCTTGAGTTCGGTAACAAACATGAATTAGATTTGAAACTACCTTTTTAGAGATAGCCTCATTAATTAAATCAAACGACAAGCCTTTAGGCAAAATTCTTGAAAAAATTGCACGACCAACCGTTGTATCAACAATGCGTTTTGAGCTTGGTTCAAACTTACCTGCATCATTTTTAATGTAGTCTTGAATTCTTAATTTAATCTTCGCATGTAACGTTGTAAAACCAGCTTCATAAGCATTAAGTGCTTCTGAAGGAGAAGTGAAAACCATGTCTTCACCCTTCTGGTTAATCTTATCACGAGTCATATAATATAAGCCCAAAATAACGTCCTGAGAAGGGACAATAATTGGCTCACCACTAGCAAGGTGTAAGACGTTATTAGAGGCTAACATTAATGTTCTTGCTTCTAATTGTGCCTCTTCAGATAAAGGAACGTGTACCGCCATTTGGTCACCGTCAAAGTCAGCGTTAAATGCGCCACAAACTAATGGGTGCAATTGAATTGCTTTACCTTCAATTAATAACGGCTCAAATGCTTGAATACCTAAACGGTGAAGTGTAGGAGCACGGTTTAGTAGAACCGGATGCTGGTGCACCACTTTCTCTAAAATATCCCAAACTTCAGGTGTTTCTGCTTCAACCATTTTCTTGGCTGCTTTAATAGTCGATGCTAAGCCTTTAGCTTGCAAACGATTATAAATAAATGGTTTAAATAGCTCTAGTGCCATCTTCTTAGGTAGACCACACTGGTGCAACTTAAGGTATGGACCACAAACGATAACCGAACGACCAGAATAGTCAACTCGCTTACCTAATAAGTTTTGACGGAAACGGCCTTGCTTACCTTTAATCATGTCTGAAATAGACTTTAATGGGCGACGGTTATTACCCATCACCGCACGACCACGACGACCATTGTCAATCAAAGAGTCTACCGCTTCTTGAAGCATACGTTTTTCATTACGCACAATAATTTCTGGCGCATCAAGCTCTAATAGACGAGCTAAACGATTATTACGGTTAATAACGCGACGGTAAAGGTCATTTAGATCAGAGGTAGCAAAACGTCCGCCATCTAGTGGCACTAATGGACGTAAATCTGGCGGAAGAATTGGCAATACTTTAAGAACCATCCACTCTGGCTTATTGCCAGATTGGATTAAAGAGTCAATTAATTTAAGACGTTTATTGTATTTCTTAAGCTTAGTTTGAGACTTAGTGTTTATACTATCTTCACGTAAATTAGCTGCTTCTTTTTCAAGTTGCATTTCTGCTAAGATATCTTGAATTGCTTCAGCACCCATTTTTGCTTCAAACTCATCTTCACCATACTCATCGATTGCATCAAAGTACATTTCTTCAGTTAGTAACTGCTTATATACTAAAGGCGTTAAACCAGGATCTGTGACTAAAAATGCTTCAAAATATAGAACGCGCTCAATGTCCTTAAGCGTCATATCCATTAACAAGCCTAGACGTGATGGCAGGGATTTAAGATACCAAATATGTGCAACAGGTGCAGCCAGCTCAATATGGCCCATACGCTCACGACGTACTTTGGAAAAAGTAACCTCAACGCCACACTTCTCACAAACTACATTGCGAAACTTCATGCGCTTGTATTTACCACACAAACACTCAAAATCTTTTATTGGGCCGAATATTTTAGCACAGAATAATCCTTCTCTTTCTGGCTTAAATGTACGGTAGTTAATGGTTTCTGGCTTTTTAACTTCACCATATGACCATGAACGAATCTTTTCAGGAGAGGCTAGACCAACTCTAATTGCATCAAAGTCTTGCTCTTTATTTTCTTGTTTTAATATTGCTAATAAATCCTTCATTTCACTCTCCTAATTAGTATTGTTCAAGTTCAACATCAATACCTAATGACCTGATCTCTTTAACAAGTACATTAAATGATTCTGGCATAACTGACTCTGTCTTATTCTTACCGTCAACAATACTCTTATACATCTTCGCACGACCAGCGACGTCATCGGACTTCACAGTTAGCATTTCACGTAATGTGTGTGCTGCACCGTAAGCTTCTAATGCCCAAACTTCCATCTCACCGAAGCGCTGACCACCAAATTGAGCTTTACCACTCAATGGTTGTTGCGTGACTAATGAATAAGGACCTGTAGAACGTGCATGCATCTTATCATCCACTAAGTGATTTAGCTTCAGCATATACATGTAACCAACCGTAACTGGACGATCAAACGCTTCACCAGTTCGACCATCATACAATTGCTCTTGACCAGACTCTGGTAGGCCGGCTAATTTAAGTAAAGATTTAATCTCTTTCTCTTTAATACCATCAAATACTGGCGTTGCCATTGGTACGCCTTCTTTTAGATTTTTAGCTAATTCAATAATTTCTTCATCATTGAAGGCGTCTAAATCTTCTTGCTTGCCATGAGAGTTATAGATTTCGTTTAAGAAAGCTCTAATTTCAGCGATCATTTCAGTTCGTTTCTCATCCAGAATATCTGCAATCTTAAAGCCTAAGCCTTTTGCCGCATAACCCAAATGAACTTCAAGAACCTGACCAACATTCATACGTGATGGAACACCTAATGGGTTAAGAACCACATCAACTGTTGAACCATCTGCTAAATAAGGCATGTCTTCTACTGGAGATACACGTGAAATAACACCTTTGTTACCATGACGTCCCGCCATCTTGTCACCAACTTGAAGGGTTTTGCGTGTTGCCACGTAAACTTTAACCATCTTCATAACGCCTGGTGGTAATTCTGCGCCTTCACTGATCTTAGCTTTTTCTTCTTCAAAAAACTTATCAAACTCAACTTGCTTAGCTTTAGCTTGTTTAACTAATACTGCTACTTCTTTATTAACAGCAGCATCTTCAACTTTAATCTTGGCAATATCTTGATTGTCAAGTTTTTTCATTAATTTAGAGTTTAGTTTTTCACCTGCTTTAATGTCACCGACTGCTTTCGTAATAACATTTCCTGACAACTTAAGACGTATACGACGGAAAATATCACCATCAATAATACCAAACTCATCATCAATATCTTTCTTGATCTTTTCTATACGTTCAGCATCAATACTTAATGCTCTTGAGTCCTTCTCTACACGGTCGCGAGTAAAGACTTGAACATCAATAACAACACCTGATTTAGAAGCACCAACACGCAACGATGTATCTTTAACGTTATTGGCTTTTTCACCAAAGATAGCTCTCAATAGTTTTTCTTCTGGTGATAGCACTGTTTCACTCTTAGGTGTAACTTTACCCACTAGAATATCGCCGCCTTTAACTCGTGCGCCAACATAAACAACACCCACTTCATCAAGTTTTGCTAGAGCTGATTCGCTAACATTTGGAATATCTGCTGTAATTTCTTCAGGACCTAACTTAGTGTCTCGAGAGTAAGCTGTTAACTCTTCAATGTGGATTGTTGTATAACGATCCTCTTGAACAACTTTCTCTGAAATTAGAATTGAGTCTTCAAAGTTATAGCCATTCCAAGGCATAAATGCGATCTTCATATTTTGACCTAACGCCAATTCACCTAAATCTGTTGATGGTCCATCTGCCAATACATCGCCTTCTGTAATCTTATCACCAACTTTAACTAATGGTTTTTGATTAATACAAGTATTTTGATTTGAACGAGAGTATTTAGTTAAGTTGTAAATATCTACACCTAACTCACCCGCTTTGGCTTGCTTTGAGTCAACACGAATTACGATACGTGATGCATCAACTGCTTCAACGACTCCACCATGCTTTGCAGTAACACAAACTCGTGAGTCTGTTGCAACAACACGCTCAATACCTGTGCCTACTAAAGGTTTTTCAGCGCGCAGTGTTGGTACAGCCTGACGCTGCATGTTTGAACCCATTAATGCACGGTTTGCATCATCATGCTCAAGGAATGGAATCAATGACGCTGCCACTGATGAAATTTGCTTAGAGTCAACGTCGATTAATGTCACTTCACTAGAATCAACTAAAACAAATTCATTCTTATGACGACATGAAATTAAGTTACCTTCCAACTGACCTTTGCTATCTACAGCGGCATTAGCCTGTGCAATAGTATGGGCAATTTCATCAATAGCTGAAACGTAAATAATTTCTTCTGTCACTTTACCATTTTTAACAATTTGGTAGGGTGTTTCAAGGAAACCGTAATCGTTTGTTTTTGCATAAACAGCAAGCGTATTGATTAGACCAATGTTTGGCCCTTCAGGTGTTTCAATCGGACACAAACGACCGTAATGCGATGGATGCACGTCACGCACTTCAAAACCAGCACGTTCACGCGTTAAACCACCGGGGCCTAAGGCCGAAATACGACGCTTATGAGTGACACCTGATAAAGGATTCACTTGATCCATAAATTGTGACAACTGTGATGATCCGAAAAACTCTCTAACTGCAGCAGATACTGGCTTAGAGTTAATCAAGTCTTGTGGCGTTAGCTCATCAGTTTCTGCTAAATTTAAACCTTCTCTTACAGATTTTTCAACACGAACTAAACCAATTCTAAATTGGTTTTCAATCATTTCACCAATCGCTCGAACACGGCGGTTTGCCAATGTATCAACATCATCAACAGAATCATTACCATCTTTAATGTTGATTAATAGTTTAATAACACTCAAAATATCATCGTTTGTTAATACATGCTCGCCAGTTTCAGACTCAACACCTAAACGACGATTAAGCTTCATACGTCCAACTTTAGATAGATCATAACGATCATTCTTAAAGAATAAGTTATTAAATAATAAGTTTACTGCATCTTCAGTAGCAGGCTCGCCAGGACGCATAACATGATAAATACTCATGCGTGCTTGAATTTCAGTTTCAGTATTATCTAAACGTAATGTATCTGAAATATAAGCACCCGTTTCAGATTCATTAATATGTAAGACATCAAACTTCTTAACTTTATTTACAATAAGAGCTTTAAGAATTTCTTCAGAAACAACTGTATTAGTTGCAATCAGAATTTCACCAGTTTCTGTATCGACGATATCATTAGAGATTACTTTATCAATTAAAGATTCAAACGGCGCATTAATTACTTTAACACCTGCAGCTTCTAAAATCTCTACATGCTTAGCAGTAATGCGGCGATTCTTTTCAACCACAATATCTTTACCAGATAAGATATCAAATTCAGCGATCTTGCCACGAAGGAGTGATGGCTTAATACCTAAATCACAAGATTTAGCTTTCATTTTAATCGTTGAACTATCAAAGAAAGTACTCAGAATTTCACTACTAGATAGGCCCATTGCACGTAGCAATGTTGTAACTGGAAGTTTACGACGACGATCTATTCGAACATATAAATGCTCATGATGATCAAACTCAAAATCTAGCCATGAACCACGGTAAGGGATGACACGTGACGAGAATAAAATCTTGCCCGATGAATGAGTCTTGCCTTTATCATGTTCAAAAATAACACCTGGCGATCTATGTAGCTGTGAAACCACAACACGCTCAGTACCATTAATAACAAACGTACCTGTGTCAGTCATCAATGGCAGTTGACCTAAATAAACATCTTCTTCAATGATTTGCTTAACTTTACGTTTTTTCTTTAGCGTAGAGCCATTTTTATCAAACAATACTAGGTTAAGTTTAACGCGTAATGTAGAAGCAAAAGTTACACCACGTAACTTACATTCTTCTACGTTAAACTTAGGCTCTTGTAATTCATAATCTACATATTCAATTTCGGCATAGCCGTTAACTGCTGTAATAGGAAAAACAGATTGAAACACTGATTGCAAGCCAACATCTTTGCTATCTTTTCCAGCTTGAATAAAGCCGTTAAAAGAATCAATTTGAATTGCTAATAAATCTGGCTCTTTCAAGATTGATACTCTTGAACCAAAATTATTTCTAATGCGCTTTTTTTCCGTAAATGAATAAGCCATAAATACCTCGTATTAGTCGATCTAATTCGTATAAGAAGTTTTTCTTCTTAACATAAAACCAACCTATTTCTTTAATTAAAGTAATAGGTTGAAATAGCACTCAATAAAGAGTGCTTATGCAATAAACACCAAAATCCCCTAGTGGGGATTCTGGAGCTTTACGCTAAACTTATTACTTAAGTTCAGCAGTAGCACCAGCTTCTTCAAGCTGCTTTTTAACATCTTCAGCTTCAGCTTTAGATGCGCCTTCTTTGATTGAAACAGGAACTGATTCAACCATATCTTTCGCTTCTTTAAGACCTAAGCCAGTAAGACCACGTACTGCTTTAATAACAGCAACTTTCTTCTCACCGAAAGATGTCATTACAACATCAAACTCATCTTGCTCAGCTGCTGCTTCACCAGCTACTGCTGCTACAGGTGCTGCTGCTACTGCTGCTGCACTTACACCGAACTTCTCTTCCATTGCTGAAACTAATTCAACAACATCCATTACAGACATATCTGCAATTGCATTTAAAATATCTTCATTTGATAATGCCATGATATTTACTCCTTTTATATTATTTGTTTATTATTTTTGTTGCGCTACTGCTGACACGACGCGGGTTACTTTTGTTGGAACTTCGTTCAAAGTTCTAACTAGCTTCTCAACTGGTGCTAACATTAATGCCATAACTGTACTAATCGCTTGATCTTTAGTTGGTAAGTTTGCGATACGTTTAAGTTGGTCTGCTTGCACAAACTCACCTGAAACACCCAAACCCTTAACAACTAAATCTTCGTTATCTTTAACGAAGTTATTAAACACACGAGCAACTGCACCTGGATCTTCCTGAGAAAACCCAAGAATTACTGGCCCACTAAGAACCGGTAACACACATTCACATGTTGTTTCGTTAAATGCCAATTTTGCTAATGAGTTCTTTACAACTCGTAAAGATACACCTGCATCTAAGGCACTTGCACGAAGCATAGTCATTTGATCAACTGTTAATCCGCGATATTCAGCTACGCCGACAGAAATTGCATTATTTGCCAATGCATTAACTTGTTCGACAACAACTTTTTTTGCTTCAAGATTTAGAGCCATTTGCCTCTCCTGAACAGTTTAAAAAAGAAAGTCATATTATTACAACTTTCGCCACAGAGTACTTGCGCACCCTCTACATAGGCCGACTGTGTTATCAGTCATTTATGTAAAAACTCCAGGAGGAGAATTTACACCTATGGTCTTTGAGGAACGCAAGATTTTCATCCTGCGACCCAAAGAATTCTTTCTACTTTAATCTATTAAATATCAAGTGATGTTAAGTCAATAGAGATGCCAGCGCCCATAGTTGAAGAGACACTTATTTTTTTAAAGTAAATACCTTTAGCTGAACTAGGTTTAGCTTTTTTCAAAGCATCAACTAGCGCTGAAATATTTTCAGTTAATGACTTAACATCGAATGATGCTTTACCAATACCTGCATGAACAATACCAGACTTATCATTACGATAACGCACTTGACCCGCTTTAGCATTGTTAACAGCTGTTGCAACATCTTGAGTTACTGTGCCAACCTTAGGATTAGGCATCAAACCACGAGGACCTAATAATTGACCTAATCGACCAACAACACCCATTGCATCAGGTGAAGCGATAACGACATCATAGTTTAAATCGCCGTCTTGCATAGATTTCATTAAGTCTTCCATACCAACAATATCAGCACCAGCTGCTTGCGCTTTTGCAACGTTTTCACCTTGCGTAAATACCGCAACACGAACTATTTTACCAGTACCATTTGGAAGTACGACTGCACCACGTACATTTTGGTCAGATTTCCTAGCATCAACACCAAGGTTTACACTTACATCAATAGACTCATCAAATTTAGCAGTTGCACAGTCTTTAATCAATGCCAAAGCATCTTTAATTGCGTAACGCTTACCAATTTCTACTTTAGAAGCAATGTCTTTTTGTTTTTTAGTTAAGTTAGCCATCTGATTAACCCTCCACCGTAATACCCATAGAACGGGCTGTACCAGCAATAATAGTGACTGCTGCTTCCATATCATTTGCATTAAGATCTTTCATTTTGATCGCTGCAACTTCTTCTAATTGAGCACGTGTAATATTGCCAACTTTATCAGTATGAGGAGCGCTTGAGCCTTTTTTGATTCCTGTTACTTTTAAGATTAACAATGCTGCAGGTGGCGTCTTAGTGATGAATGTGAAACTACGGTCACTGTAGACTGTAATGATTACAGGCACCTTCATACCTTTATCAATTTCTTGAGTTTGAGCGTTAAACGCCTTACAAAACTCCATGATGTTTACACCGTGTTGACCGAGTGCAGGACCAACTGGAGGTGAAGGATTAGCTTCTTGTGCAGGCACCTGAAGCTTAATATATGATACAATTCTTTTAGCCATTCTAACTTCCTTGAGGGGTTTCCTCATTTGGGTACAAGCGCCTATTAAGCTCCCCGTTCAACTGACGACTTAAAGTCGTTATTATTATGTTTTGCTTACTTGAGAAAATTCAAGCTCAACCGTAGTAGCACGACCAAAGATCAATACTTCAATCTTAAGAATACTCTTATCGTAATCTACAGCTTCAACGGTTCCGTTAAATTCGTTAAACGGACCATCTACAATCAAAATTTCCTCACCAGGCTGGTAAGCAACCTTAGGTTTAGGCTTATCAGCACCCTCTTGAACACGAGCCATAATACGGTCTGCTTCGCGCTGCGTAATCGGTGAAGGCTTACCTGAAGATCCACCAATAAAGCCAATTACGTTATTCGTATTTTTGACTAGCAACCAACTTGGCTCTGTGAGTTCCATACTGATTAACATATAGCCAGGGAAAAATTTACGCTCAGCCATTTTTTTCTGACCATCTTTCAGCTCGACAACTTGCTCAGTCGGAACCATCACTTCGCTGATTAGGTCTTCAAGACCCTCTCTAACAACAGCATCTTCGATTGCGATTTTTACCTTAGCTTCATATCCGCTTCTAGCATGAAGTACGTACCATCTTTTTGCCATCTATAACTCTCTTAATTTGTTAATAATTGAACCATCCATGAAAAGAATGCATCAACTATCCATAAGAATATAGCAACAATTACAACAGCCACCATAATCATACCTGTCGTCTTAACAGTTTCATCACGCGTAGGCCATACAACCTTACGTAATTCAATTTTGGTTTCGTTAATAAAAGTGCTTAACCGTTTACCTTGGGGTGATTTGAAAAATATCAAACCAGCAATTACTAACCCTACTAATAAAAGTAATACTTTATATAGTGTTGTTACCAATCCCAAAGGGTCTAAATAAAACACAACAAGAGATGCGATCACTATAAGGATTGATAAATTCATTCCTAGTGATGACTCTTTTGTCTGACCTTCTATTGTTTTACTCACATTACACCTTTTAACATGGCAGGCGAGGAGGGACTCGAACCCCCAACCAACGGTTTTGGAAACCGCCACTCTACCAATTGAGCCACTCGCCTATAAACTTCAAAGGCTCGGACCTAGGTCCGAGCCAAATTTTTTATTAGTTCTTATTAAGCTTTTAGCTTAATATTAATCCGTAACCTTAGAAACAACACCCGCACCTACAGTACGACCACCTTCTCTAATTGCGAATCTTAAACCATCTTCCATAGCGATCGGTGACAATAGCTCTACAACCATTTTCACGTTATCGCCTGGCATTACCATCTCTACGCCTTCAGGTAATTTACAAGCACCTGTAACGTCAGTTGTTCTGAAGTAGAACTGTGGACGGTAGTTATCAAAGAATGGCGTATGACGGCCACCTTCATCTTTGCTTAAAATATATACTTCAGCTTCAAACTTTGTAATGTGGCTTGATAGAACCAGGCTTAGCCAATACTTGACCACGCTCTACTTCTTCACGCTTAGTACCACGTAGTAG
>FUWD013229390.1_pt1 | contig 36349 bp, 61 predicted proteins | sample 1063281 | NCBI WGS metagenome assembly FUWD01 (sample SAMEA79048168, study PRJEB19326) | metagenome | biome: marine | reverse complement strand
ACTTTTGCTATACTTTTATTTAGAATCAAATTTATAGAAAAAACAAACTTTAAAATCGCGCCATTAAAAAAGCTGGTAGTCAAGTCGAGCTTGCTAAGATATTAGGATTTAGCAAACAGATGATGTATCAGGTTCGAAAAGGCATTCGCCCCTTATCTAAGGATAGGACTATTTTACTTAATCAATTTTTGGAAGGTTCATGATGGCTATCGCAACGTATGAATTATACAAGTTGTATCAACAGGAATGGATAGACAAGCATCCTAACTGTACAAGTGCTGAGTACGATCAGGCTATGCGCGAAATAGCTACAAGATTGGGTATCTGATTAAATGGCAACAAACAATACATACGGCAATCCACAAAAAGAAGATGGATATACTCCAATAGCCAATGAGTTGTTGGAAGCTATATTAATTGCTGATTTTAGTAAAAGGCAAATATTAATAATTATGGCAATAGCAAGAATGACATTTGGGTTTAGTAAAAAATCAGATGCTTTGTCATCAGTTCAAATTGCTAATATAACAGGAATTAACAGACCTAAAGTATCTGAAACTTTGCGTGAATTAATAGATAAAAATGTAGTAATAAAACATGATTCAGGTAGGAAAGCACATGGTCATTTTGTTAATCAAATATCAATTAACAAACATTACAAGACATGGCTATTTACAGATACCAAAATGGCACCTGATAACAGATACCAAAACGGTACAGTTACCAAAAAGGTATCAGATACCGAAACGGTACCTCCAACAGATACCAAAATGGGTACTGAACAGGTACCAAAACGGGACACACATAAAACAAATAAAACAATAAAACAATATATACCTAGAAAGTACAAAATAAGAGTTCCAATTCCAAGTGATTTTGGAATAAGTAAAAGAGTTGAAATATGGGCAATTAAAAATCAGCACAAAGACCTTGATATTCATCTCGAAAGTTTTGTTAATAATTGTCAATCTAAAGGATATAAATATATAGATTGGTGTTCTGCATTTATGGAAGCTATTAGATCAAATTGGGCTAAAGTTGAAGTAAAAAAACCGAATGAAATATTAAAAGGGATGTTATGAACATTGAAAAATTAATATCACGCTTACATAAAGTTAAGTCTACTGGAAAGAATCGTTGGGTAGCTTGTTGCCCAGCACATGATGACAAATCCCCATCAATGCACATTAAGCTAGATGAAAGCGGAAGAGTATTAATTAACTGCTTTGTTGGTTGTGGTACATACGAGATATTGCAATCAATTGGCTTAGACTGGGCTGATGTTATGCCAAATGATCAAGGCTATACCAAACCTAGCAAAAGAATTATTTACGCTACAGAGGCTTTGGAATTGCTACGGTACGAGGCGCAAATAGTTTACATGGGAGCATCATCAATTCTTAATGAAACATTAACTTACAATGATAAAGAAAGATTAGGTCGATCAATGGAAATTATTAACAAAATACATGAAGCGGCAGGTATGTAATGAGTAGACTTGATGACATAGCCAATAAGTTATTATCTGAGGTTAATATTCCAAGCAATATTGACTATGAAAAGTATTACAAAGCCAGTGAAGAGGATAGCCAAAAGTTAAAAATTGTCGCTGATTATTTTCACGAAATTGAGCAGTTTGTTGAGCATGGCGACAAGATGACAGGTGCTAAATTACCTTTTGTTAATCTGCATGATTTATTTGGTTTTCGTGGCGGAGAGGTAACCCTGTGGTCTGGTTACAACGGACACAAAAAATCAATGTTGCTTGGTTTTGCTGTTATTGATATTTTAAGACAAGGCGAAAAGGCTTGCATTGCTTCATTGGAAATGAAACCGATATCAACAATTACTCGCATGACTAGACAGTTTTGCAAAACAGCAAATGCTACGTATGAAGATTATGCAAATTTTATGAGTTTTACTGCACAAAATCTTTATATTTTTAACCATCTTGGTGGGCTAAACAAAGAGCGGTTGTATGGAATTATCACTTATGCCGCAAAAGAAAAAGGCGTTAAGCATTTTGTAATTGATAGTTTAATGCGAGTAATTGCTGGTGAGGATAATTACAACGAGCAAAAGGATTTTGTTGTTGAGTTATGTAATATTGCACAACGACAAAATTGTCACATCCATTTAGTTCATCATACTAAAAAAGGCAATAAGGGAGAAGGATCACCAAGTAGTAGATATGATGCTAAAGGTTCAGGTGCTATTTCAGATAATGTGCATAACTCTTTAATTGTTTGGGCAAACAAAGACAAGGCAGAAGATATGCCAGATGTAATACTAAAATGCGATAAACAGCGAGAAGGGGAATGGGAAGGTAAACTTGCTATTAACTTTGACAATGAAACATTAGGCTTTACGCAAAAATATAACGAGGCAACAGCATGATGTGCTTTAAGGATATGGCTTTTTGTAATGCTAAATGCGCTAACGATAAATGCGACAGAAAACTAACTGACAAGGTAAGAGAAGATGCTACTTTCTGGTGGGCTGGTGACAATGCACCAATTGCGGTAAGTGACTTTAGCAAAGATTGCCCTGATTATATTGAGATTAAATAAATTGACATGGCTAAAGAACAAACTAGATTCACATCAAAATCAACAGTATTACCTTCAGTGCGGTATTTACACCATCTGTAAGGTAACGGTAGCAGGTAACAAGAGATATGAGCTGTACAAGCGTCAAAACGGCATTGCTGAGTGTGTTGGCAGGGGTAAGTTAGATGAACTTAAACAAATAGCAAAGGAAAAACAAAATGAAAGTATGTAAAATTCAATGGTCACCAAACCACGATGAAACTACAATTATATTTAGTGACGATTATGATTTATCTGATTGGATCGTTAAAGCGGATATATTAAAAGACGCTATTAGAATGTTAGTTGATGAATACCAATTAATATTACCAAGTAATAATATTAAATAATGGAATCGTTTAATCTATATGAGCCAAAGCAGGCTTACGACATAATAACGACTGTTTGGCAAAATATACTCAAGCCACAGCTTATAAATGGCAATAAGCAAGTAATGCAAATAATTAGCTACGAAGAGGCATTAACTAATCGACAAAGAAAGTATTATCACGGCTATATACTTTTGACAATTGCACAGCAAGCGGTTGTTAATGGTAACAAATATGTGCTTGAAACATGGAAAGAACACTATAGACAAAAATTTCTAGGTGATAAAGTTGTAGAATTTATTAATGTAATGACAGGCATTACACGCAAAGAATTGCAAAGAGTATCAAGCGAATCATTAAGCGTCAAAGGTTACAACGAACTGATAGAAAAAGTTACGGCAGATGCAGCGACTGAGTTTGGCGTAGTGTTTGATATTAATTTTGCCGAATGGGAACAGAATGAAAACAGCTAAAACTAAACCTTGCACGGTTTGCAAAAAACAATTTATGCCACGAATGGCTACAACAAAAGTTTGCAGTTTGCCCTGTGCAATAACTGCTGGAAAAGAAAAAACAACAAAACAATTAGCCATAAGGAAAAAAATAGAATCTAAAGAAGTTAAACAAGCTATTGAAAATATGCAACCAACAAAATACTGGATTGCCAAATTACAGCCAATATTTAATAAATTCATTAGAGAACGTGATGCACAAAAACCATGTATTAGTTGTGGTAAAGAAGTTTTGCAATATGGAGAAAATTGGGATTGTGGTCACTTCAAAAGCAAGGGTTCAAGTTTACACCTAAGATTTGTTGAAGATAATGCACATAAACAATGCTCATCATGCAATCGAGGTTCAGAGAAGTACATAGCAAAGCGTGAGCGCGTTGCAACAGCTTATGAAGCCAATTTGATACTACGTATAGGGCAAGATAGAGTTGACGCTGTAAAGAGCGATAACGTAGCTAGGAACTACACAATTTATGACATTAAGCAATTAATTACAATATACAAACAAAAGATTAAGGACTTAGCTAATGATTAAACAAATATTAGTTATTGCAGACGGTAAAGAAGACAACACTCTTGATATAGTTAAGATACTTGAATCATTACCGTTAGACAACAAAACAGATTTAATCGTAACAGATCAGATTGAATCAGCAATTAGAATATTAAGTAGCATTAAACCAAAAGCAAAACTAACTTTAGTAAAGGGAAATTAGATGAAAATCACAACATTAGATTACGTTGCAATATTTGATTATTTAACAGAATGGAAAACTATTTCTGATATTAGCAAAGAGTTAGAGATACCAAGTAATGACGTATGGCGAGCAATCCAAAAATTAATACAGCATGGAAATGTTATAGATAAATACATCAATCCAACTATTGCAAACAATCAGTGTAAAACAGCATTTATGCAATCTAAAACTGGCACGTATGAATCAATTATGAAGATTGTACAGCCACCAAAAGGGCAGCCGAGAAAGATTAAGCCAATAGAGCAATCTAATCAGCCAACACAAAAAGAAAAAGTTTCTGAATGGTTATTATGTGTTTTAACTAATGAGCCTATCTCAACTGATGATATTGTTAATCAATCACAATATGAAGCTAATTTAATTGATCAAGCATTAAAAGACTTGTGTAATAAGGGATTAATCGAACATCTTTTACTAAGCCAAAACAAATATACAGATTACGTTGATTGTTACCGAAAAGCGGATCAAGCAGCATTGAAAATATCATTTACTACGGATGATATGGTTAAAAAAATAAAAGAGCAAAACAAAAGCACTAGCAAAGAAAGAACAAGAGAAAAAGTTGATGTAGGTTGTAGCGCAAATATTATATGAAATCCAGTTTAGGCAAATTGCAAGGCATAACGCCGATGAACACAGAAGAACTGCTACGTAAGAAACGGATCGCGTGGCAGGATAAAGTTGCTTTAGTAGTCACATTCGAGCAAATGGCAAAGTTAGGTAATAGAGAGTTTGAAGCGTGTATGAATATTGGCAAACGATTATATGAGGATTGAAATGACAACAGAAGCGGATGACTTAATAGACAACTGGAGAGCTTATTACAAGGACAGCCATAGTAAGCGCAGGACAGCGTCTTTAGAGGGCTTGTACGTGCCAGAACGTGTTGATGGTGATGATAATGACGCACCAATACAAATATCAAAGCCAGTTGATCATAAGCAAGCAGCCGAAATTGAAAAGATAGTGATTAGTTTACCAATGCGCTACAAATTAGTTTTGGTGGTTGAAACGTTTTATCGGTTTGTATTACAAAATAATAATTGCTACAACAAGACGTGCCGCAAAAATGGAATCAATCCACGCAACTGGGATGACGATCTACGCAAAGCTAAATTTATGGTGTTAAATAGGTTTAATCACGAAATTATAAAATCACGTTAGCCGAGTTAAAGTGAAAAAAGTAAACCAAACTTTAGTTTATAAACCACAACATATAGTGTTTTTTACTAATTATTTACCATATATTGTTGACAATAAGTAAAAAGTGATATAATAGGGGCTGCAATTTAAGCAGTTACCGCTCTATGCGAGATAATAAATGTGCCTGATGGCATATTTTGCTTGCGCTAAAAGAACACTTATAGACGATTCGGAGTTGTCTATCTGGATACAGCCCAATTAGTAACTGATTGTCCCACTGACGAGTTCGGAATAACCAACGTAGGTTATGGCTGGCAGTATGCGTTTTATTTAATTACACAAATAAAGGGTTTATGATGAATTACGGTAAAGGTAAAACAAGCAAAAAAGGCATGGGCAAAAAAGGCACAGGCAAAAAATGAAAGGCATCTTAGAACTTCCAGTTGAAATTGTTAGCAAAAAAGAAAATGTTGTAAACACTAACAACGCTATAAATAACTGGAATTTTAGGGCAGACAATGTTGCCTTAAACAACAAACCATATTGGCAGAAAATGGCAAAAATATGGGAAGTGGATGAAGAGCAAGCACGCAATCAGATTTGCGGTAATTGCAGTTATTTTAATAACAGTCCAGAAATGTTAAAAGCAATGAAAGACGAGTATCCGTTAAATGATTTTGATATTTACGAATCATACCAACAACGTGGTTATTGCACTAAACTAGAATTTGCTTGCCATGTGCCTAGAGCTTGTCAGGCATGGGAATCAAGAAAATCAGAATACGAAGGTGACTAAAGTATTAAAAATATTTGTTGGCTATGACGGTGAAATTGAACCAGTTGCTTATCACGCCTTCTGCCAATCAGTTATTGAAAACAGTAGCGTACCAGTATCATTCACACCACTGGCATTAAACACGCTAAACGAATACACAGAGAATCATCAAGACGGTAGTAACGCTTTTAGTTATTCTCGCTTCTTAGTGCCATACCTTTGTGATTATGAAGGCATCGCTATATTTTGTGATGGTGACATGATCTGCAATGGCGATATAGCTGAGTTGGTTAATTACGTTATAGAAGATCAAAGCAAAGCAGTGTTTGTTGTTAAGCATAATTACCAAACAAAACATCCAGTAAAATACCTGGGCAATAAGAACGAAGATTATCCACGTAAGAACTGGTCTAGTGTAATTGTATTTAACAACACGCATAACAAAGATTTAACGCTTGAAACGGTAATGAATAATGATGGTAAGTATCTTCACAGATTCTCATGGCTTAAGGATGATCAGATTGGTGAATTGCCAATCGAATGGAATTATCTTGAAAGCGAAAACGAACCTATGGATAATATTAAGCTAATACATTACACAATTGGCACACCATGCTTTGAAGGTTATAAGGACACAGACAACGCTTATCACTGGCTGGATGTATACGCTAGAATGATACATCCGATTAATGTAAACGAGTTTCAAGATTATTGGCTTAACGATTTGGAGTAGATGATGGGAATGGGCGCAAATGTAAGCAGGCAAAATATGACTCCAATCTACGGAGTTAATGGTATGCCCACTGGGATGTATACACTAAATTCTAGTATGGGCATAAATGCACCTCCACCTACACCACCACAGCCATCTATGGTTGAAGAGATGATTAAACGCGCACAAATGGCATCACAAAATGTCAACGTACCCAACATTGCAGATTTGTTTCCATACATGAACACAAACTATCAACCATACGCACAACAACAAGCACCAATGATGCAAACACCATCAGCTCCAATGCAATCATCTGGAGCAGGTAGATTTTTAAACGCAGGCGACAACATTAACGCTCCAGCATTAAACTACGGAGTTAACACAGTTACATAATATTATATGTGACCAACCTACGGGAGTCATAAGACAATGAAAAATCAAACAGATATAAACGAAACAACTAATAAAGGCGGAGCGCCTGAAGGCAACAACAATGCAGGTAAAGGCTCACAGCTATCAGCCCTGTTAAGAGCAGCACTAAACGCTAACGACAGAGAAAAAATGCGTCAAGGTGTTGAAGCTGTTGTAGACCAATTTGCAGGCGGTGAGAGATGGGCAGTTGAGTTTGTTTTTGACAGGATGGAAGGCAAAGCGTTAGTTACACAAGAGATAACCACACCAGACGGTTCATTATTCCCACTAGGATTTACAGTAAACTTTGTCAGACCTGAACCGACAACCGAAGATTGATTTTCCTAACATACTGCAATTCTTATTTGAACCGAGTAGATATAAAGTTGCTTATGGGTCAAGGGGATCAGGTAAGTCATGGGGATTTGCTAGGGCGTTATTAATACACGGCTACCAAAAACCGTTACGTATCTTATGCGCTAGGGAAATACAGAAGTCTATTAAGCAGTCAGTGCATCAACTTTTAAGCGACCAGATACAAGTATTAGGCTTGGGTGCTTTTTATATAGTGCTAGAGTCGGAGATACGCGCCATAAATGGTACACAAATAAACTTTGCAGGATTGGCTACTAACACGGTAGAAAGTATTAAATCATTTGAAGGTGTCGATATAGTATGGGTAGAAGAAGCGCAGACGGTAAGTAAGCGTAGTTGGGATATATTAACTCCAACGATACGTAAACCTGATTCAGAGATCTGGGTAACCTTTAATCCTGACGTTGATACAGATGATACTTATCAGCGGTTTGTTATTAACACAGCAAGTAACGCAATAGTTAAAAAGATAAACTGGCAAGACAATCCATACTTTCCTAAAGTATTAAACATTGAGCGGCTTTATGCTAAAGAACACAATCCTGACTATGCAAATATATGGGAAGGTGAATGTAAGGCTGCAGTAGATGGCGCGATATACAGTAACGAGATAAGAGATGCTCAAGAGAATAGCAGAGTTACTAACGTACCCTACGATCCTATGCTTAAAGTTCATGTTGTGTTTGACCTGGGCTGGAACGATAGTATGTCTATTATTCTATGCCAGCGCGGTGTTAGTGACATCCGTATTATTAACTATATTGAAGACGATCATAGGACTCTTGATTCGTATAGCGCACAGCTTAGAGATTTGAAGTATAACTGGGGGCAAATGTTCTTACCGCATGACGGCAGGACTAAGGACTTCAAGTATGGATTAAGTGCTGAAGATATAATGCGCAAAGCTGGATGGGATGTTCGGATAGTTCCTATTGCAGATATTGAATCTGGCATAAGAATTGCACGGATGAACTTCCATCGTGTTTACTTTGACAACAGTGTTATTAGGTTATTAGAGTCATTGAAAAACTACAGACGTATTATTAACAACAGAACAATGGAAGCAGGCGCACCACTTCATGATGAGTATTCTCATGGTGCTGACGTATTCCGATATATGGCATCAAGTTTAGAGCAGATGAAAAACGAGTCTTGGGGCGGTGATGCAATTAAATACACAACAAAAGGTATTGTTTAATGAAACTTAACGACAGCGAAGTATTGGCTAGGATCGAGCAAGAGGAGAGAATATCTTACGGTATTAATGACTCTACCTTATCTGACGACCGCGCACAGGCTATTGATTATTATCTTGGCGAAACTTTTGGCAACGAGGTAGAAGGTCGTTCACAAGTTATCAGTACCGACACACAAGAAGTCATTGAAGCTGCGTTACCACAATTACTTAAAGTGTTTGTTAGTGGCGATGAAGTCGTTAGCTTTAATCCTAAGAGCAAAGAGGATGTTCCTGGTGCTGAACAGGAAACTGATTATATTAACCACGTAGTGATGGAAAAGAACGAGGGCTACAAGGTATTCTATGTTTGGTTCAAGGATGCGCTGCTAAGTAAGAACGGTTATGTTAAGGCGTATTACAATCCTGAAGTAGATATTACCGAAGAAGATTACGAAGGTATCACAGACGGACAGCTAGGTATGCTGATTGAGAAAGATAACGTTGAGCTACTTAATCACACAGCGTATGACGATCCTACATTCAACGCACAAGAGGCTATCGCACGGTCTATGATGACTGGCGAACCCTTGCCACCAGCCCCACAATTGCATGATGTAAAGATTAAAGTAACGGAAACTAAAGACGGCATTAGAGTTGAAAACGTAGCACCTGAAAACATTATGGTGTCTATTGATACTACTAGCCCATCATTACAAGATTCACGCTTTGTGCAGCACCGTGAGATTATGTCACGAGATGACGCAAGTAAAGAGTTTGGTGTAAGCAAGGCTAAGATGGATGCTATATTTGCCGAGACTAATGATAACTACGAACTAGAATCTATTGCACGTGACATCTATGATGAAGAGTACGACAGAACAACAGTCGGTAATGATGTATTAGTGCGTGATACTTATATGCGGGTCGACAGCCAACTAATGCGGTATGTTGTTATTGGCAATTCTATTGTCTTCAAAGAGAAGGCAGACGTTGTACCATTTGCTTGCATCACACCTATGTTAATGCCCCATAGACACATCGGTCGTTCATACGCTGATCTGACTATGGACATCCAGTTAATCAAGTCTACTTTATTACGTGGACAGCTTGATAATATGTACTTGGCTAACAACGGTCGCTATGCTATCAGCTCAAGAGTTAATCTAGACGATATGCTTACATCAAGACCTGGCGGTATCGTTCGGGTTGAAGGCGAACCAGGCTCAGCTATTATGCCGTTAAGTCATCCACCATTACCAGCTTCTGCATTTGGCATGGTTGAGTATATGGACAAGATGAAAGAATCACGCACAGGCGTAACTGCTTACAATCAAGGCTTAGATGGTAACGCTTTAAATAAGACTGCATCTGGTATCAATCAGATCATGACGGCATCGCAACAACGACTAGAGTTAGTTGCTCGAACCTTCGCTGAAACAGGCGTTAAGGATTTGTTTAAGTTAGTACATCGCTTAGTCAGAACTTCTTACACTAAGCCTGATATTGTCAGACTGCGTAACACATGGGTTGATATTGATCCACGTGCATGGGCTAACCGTAAAGACTTAACCATCTCAGTAGGCTTAGGTGCTGGCAATCGTGATCAACAGTTAGCACACTTAACATCTATTTTACAGCTACAAAGAGAAGCGTTAGCGGTTGGAATTACTAGTCCTGATAAGATATACAACGCATTAGCTAAACTTACACAGAACGCAGGCTTTAAAGACCCTGACGAGTTCTGGACTAATCCTGCTGATAATCCACAACCACAAGGTGAACAGAAACCAAGTGAAGCTGAGATTATGATTCAAGGACAGTTGCAAATTGAACAGCAAAAAGCTCAAGCTAACATGGCACAAGAGCAAGAGCGTTCACGTAACGACATTATTATTGAGCGAGAAAAAATAGCATCGCAGGCAGAACTTGAAAGATTCAAGGCTCAGCTTAAAGCGGAAACAGATTTAGCTATCGCAAACATTAAGGCACAAACAAGCATCTATGGATAAAGAGATCAACGAGATTAAACGTGGCGAGCAAGCAGATAATGTGCTTAGTAACCCAGAGTTTGTAGCAGCAGTCGGCAGAGTACGTGATGGTATCGTTGCTAGTATGACGGCAAGCCCACTTGGTGACGCTGAGACGCACAATCGCTTAGTCATTGGTCTACAACTATTAGCACAGATAGAAAAACAGCTTAAAGACGTAGTAGCAACAGGTAAGATGGCAACTTTGCAAGTGAACGACAAACGGAAGTTATTTAGATAACACAACAGGAGTAATACAATGAGTGACCAAGCCCCAATGGAGCAGTCATCAGCACAAGACAGATTGATGGCAATGCTCGATGTAGCTGACGATGAAATTTTATCCGATGAAGTAATTGAGCAAGAGGAAGTGGATGAACCTGAACTTGAACTAGATGCCGTTGAAGATGACGAGCAACTAGACGAAGATTCAGAGCAAGATGATGAACCTGAAACCGATGCTGAAGATGAAGAGGACTTGAAAGAGCAGCCACAAACATTTAAGCTAAAGATTAAAGGTGAGGAAATTGAGAAACCACTAGACGAAGTCATCAGCTTAGCCCAAATGGGCGCAGACTACACACAGAAAACACAAGAGGTCGCAGAACAACGTAGACAGCTAGAGGATTACGCTCAGACTATAAAAGTCCAAGAGCAAAGCCTACAGAGTCAGTTTGAAGCACAACAGTCTTTTTTAAGTGAAGTCGCTGATATTAAAGCCATTGATAATCAGTTAGCACAATTTGCAAATGTAGATTGGCAAGCATTATCAGACAATGACTTTGTAGAAGCACAAAAGCTATTCTTTACGCATAACCAACTGCAAGAACAACGCAGACAAGTGACTGCAAACTTAACAACTAAAGCTAACCAAATGCAGCAGCAAAAAGATGCACAGTTGCAGCAACGAGTCGAACAAGGTAAAGCCATACTAGCCAAAGAGATACCCAATTGGAGTCAAAAGACCAGCCAAGAGATTATTTTAGCAGGCAAAGATTATGGATTTAACGACGACGAACTCGGAACAATTGTAGATCCACGACACGTAAAGGTTCTACATGATGCGATGCAATGGCGCAAGTTAAAAGGGAATTCGGTTGTAAAGAATAAAGTATCACAAGCTAAGCCAGTCGTTAAAGCTGGTTCTAAGGATACTAAACAGGAAGCAAGTTCGGCTACACGCCAAGTACGCGAGCAATTGCGGAAAACAGGTAAGTCGGATTATGCACAAAAACTTATTGAAAATATGATTTAGGAGAATTAACATGGCAGTTTCATCCACCAACACCTACACTGGTAAGGGTATTCAAGAGTCCTTTGAGGACGTAATCTTTGATATCTCGCCAGAAGATACACCACTATTATCAGCAGCTAAACGCATGACTGCTGGACAAACGTTTCACCAATGGCAAACAGATGCTTTAACGGCGGCAGGATCTAATGCACAAGTTGAGGGCGATGACGGTTCATTCGGTACATTAGCAGCAACAACTGTATTGGGTAACTACACACAGATCGCACGTAAAACAGTACAAATTTCTGGTACATACGATGTAGTTAAAAAATACGGTCGTAAATCAGAGGTTGCTTATCAACTAATGAAGGCTGGTAAAGAACTAAAACGCGACATGGAATTTGCTATTGTGCGTAACCAAGCATCTAGCGCAGGCGGTGCAGGTACAGCTCGTACTACTGCAGGTGTAGAATCATGGATTACAAATTCTGTAGTTCCAACAGGCAATTCTACTGGTACAACTCCAGGCTTCGCAGCTGGTATTGTTGCAGCACCTACTGACGGCACACTAGGCACATTTGTTGAGGCAGATTTTAAATCAGCTCTACAACTTGCTTGGGTTGACGGTGGCGAAACATCACTAGTATTAATGTCACCTAAAAACAAAGCATTGTTTGCTGGCTTTGCAGGTATTGCAACTAAGTACAATGAAGTAAAAACTACTAGCCAAGCTATCATCACAGGTGCTGCTGATATTTACGTATCAGATTTCGGTAACCATGCTGTTAAACTTGATCGCTTTATGCGTGACCAAGCTGTACTTTGCTTAGACCCTTCTTACGTTGGTTTAGCTTCATTGCGCCCAATGGAAAAAGTAGAGTTAGCAAAAACAGGTGACTCAAGCAAATACTTGATCACAACAGAGTTTGCTCTTGTTGTACAAAACCCTGATGCACATTCAAAAGTGGCAAGTGTAGGCGCTTAGTAAACGGTGGGGGAGTTTCGGCTTCCCCATTTTAAAGGTTAATATATGTCAGTATTTTTTGATTTCAATCCAAACACTGGTGTCACACAAACGTTTGATTATGATCCCGTAACTGAAAATGTAAATTTAACATCGCACCAAGATTTAGATTTCTTTTTTAAGCAGATAAAAGATAAGCGTGATAATCCTGATGCATGGGCTAAAGGCGTTAAAGAATCGTTTGCACATTACGCAACAATACCTGCGGTAGTAGAGATAGAGCTTAAAAAAAAGGGGATAGATATTAACAACCCTAACCAAACAAAAGAATTGTTAAAAGAAATAAACGAAAACTATCCATATTTAAAAACAACAACTAAGATTATTAAATAATGGATTTAAACGAATTAAAAGAATGTCAGCTTGCAATACATAAGTTTATTGAAGCTAATGATTACAACAGCGCAATGCCTTTGATTTATTCGGTATTAGATATATATCCTGATGACGCGGCAACATTAAACTTTCTCGGTTATATATGGCTGGAAACTAAACAAGAATCGCTGGCTTACCAAATGTTTAGGCGTGCGTTACAAGAGCAACCAGCTAACAAAGCATTATGGACTTCACTTGGTCGTGCTTGTCATGAGATGGATAAGCCACAAGAAGCAATTAAATACTTTATTAAGTCGGCAGAGCTTGATCCGACCTATACACTTGCATTTTCTAACTTATCAGCTACTTTAGTACAGCTATCAGAGTGGGAACAGGCAGAGAAGGCCGCTAGGACTGCAATAGAGCTATCTAAAAGCGATTTAAATGCTCAGTTGAACCTAGCACATTGCCTACTAGCTAAAGGCGCGTATAAAGAGGGTTGGCAAGAGTGGAAAAAATCAGTCGGCACTAAGTTTCGCAAAGACCAAGATTATAATGGCGAAGCATCATGGAATGGTGAGGCTGGTAAGAATTTAGTTATCTATGGTGAACAAGGTTTAGGCGATGAGATATTCTACGCAAGTTGCGTACACAAAGCCAAAGATCTATCCGCTAAAGTTTATATTGACTGCGATGCTAGATTAGAGAATTTGTTTAAACGTAGCTTCCCTGATTGTGAAGTACACGGTACACGGCACTCACCGACACTAGATTGGGATGTAAGCGAGATAAATGCAAAGATACCTATTGGTGGATTGCCTGAATTTTTCTGCAACGATCCAAAAGAGTTTCCAAACAAGCCATTTTTAATTGCTGATAGTGAAAAGCGATTGATGTGGCGAGCATTGTTTAATTCATGGAATAAGAAAGTTATAGGCATTACTACACATGGCGGTTTAAAGCTAACACACGCCAGACATCGCAAACTGTTAGCTAGTGATTTAGCCCCATTACTTCAACGCAAAGACATACAGTTAGTATCATTGGATTACGCGCCTGAATCTAAGATAGATGGCGTTAAATACTTTGACACTGTAATGACATCGACTGACTATGATGATACTGCTGCATTGATTGCCGAGTTAGATATGGTGGTTGGAGTCCCTACTACTGCGTTACATTGTAGCTCAGCACTAGGGATTAAAACATTAACATTAGTTCCGAAGCATCATCAATGGCGATATGCAAGACCAAGTATGCCGTTCTATCAGAAAATGCAATTGATCTACAAAGATGATAAAGAATGGATTAATGTTATAAGGAACGCAGAAAAGCAATGTTAATTACAGACGAGTATCGCGTTATGCAAGCGGAATTACATAAGAACCCTAGTTACGGGGTTGCTAGTCAATTCTTTGCACCTATTGTTGATGACGTTATTAAAAACTACAACGTCAAAGAGTTACTTGATTATGGCGCAGGCAAATGTAGGTTAAAAGATAGTTTAACGGAGAACGTTAAATACACTCCGTACGAACCTAGTAATCCTTTATGGGATAAGAAGCCTGAACCATGTGAGATGGTGGCTTGTATTGACGTATTAGAGCATATAGAACCTGATTGTTTAACTGATGTGTTGGATGATCTGCAAAGGTTAGTTTTAAAGTACGGATTGTTTACCGTGCATACTAAGCCTGCTGTAAAGATATTGCCTGATGGTCGCAACGCTCACTTAATACAAGAACCTATGACTTGGTGGCAAGATAAGTTTGATAAAAGATTCAAGATAGTAAAACATTTAGAAATGGATAATGGCTTTATTGTTTTAGTTAAAAAATTATAAGGATTAAAATGGCATTTACTAATTACAATGAATTGGTTACAACAGTCGCAAGTTACTTAGCACGTAGTGATTTGACTAGCATCGTACCTACTTTTGTACAACTAGCACAAGAGCGTATGACTAGAGATTTAAAAACGCGCGAGATGCTTAAACTATCAACTACGACTGCAACTGATAGCACGGTAGAATTACCAATTGACTTCTTAGAGATGCGCGAGATTCATTTTCAGGGTAACCCTCCAGTAACATTAGAATATCAAAGTCCCGATAAGTTTTTCCGCAATCATTTAACAACAACATCTGGACAACCTTATTACTTCACTATCATTGGCTATGAGATGCAATTTGCGCCAACGCCTGACAACAATCAGGTATTGCAAATGCTTTATTACAACAAGCCAGCATTCATCTCACCAAGTGTATCAAGTAACTTATATCTAGCTAACTATCCTGATGCGCTTTTATACGCAACATTAGCTGAAGCAGAACCATACTTGATGAACGATGCTAGATTACAAGTATGGGCAAGTATGTACGAACGCGCTATATCCAACATTATGAACAACGATATTGGTAAGAAATTCCCCAATACTGCTTTAAACGTAACTTTAAGATGAGGAAACATCATGGCTGAAATTAGTAATTATCTAGAGCAGGCTCTAATCAACGCAACAATCCGCAACACTACTTATACAAGCCCAGCGACAGTTTATGTTGGTTTGTATACAACTGATCCTACAGACGCTAATACAGGCACAGAAGTATCAGGTGGCTCTTATGCACGTCAATCAGTAACTTTTGGCGCACCTTCTGACGGCTTATCTGCAAGTGATGCTGACGTAACATTTACGCAAGCTACTGCTAACTGGGGAACCGTTGGTTGGATTGGGTTATTAGATGCTTCTACAAGCGGTAATTTGTTATATCACACAGCTTTAGATTCTGCTAAAACAATTGAAACTAACGACATATTTAAGATTGCATCAAGCAATTTAACGGTTCAGTTAAGTTAAGGGCATAACATGGCTTTAGTATTAGGGGATAGAGTACAAGTTACAACATCAACTACAGGCACAGGCACGCTCACGCTTGGATCTGCTGTTACTGGATTTCAAGATTTTACTGTAATAGGCGATGGAAATACTACTTATTATACAATCACAAATAGTACCGCATGGGAAGTTGGTGTTGGAACATATACGGCTTCTGGCACTACTTTGGCTAGAACTACAATCTTATCTAACTCAAATGGTAACACATCACCAATCACGCTATCAGGCGATAGTAACGTATTTGTTACTTATCCAGCAGTTGCCGCCTCAGATGCAGCATTACCTACTCAATCTGGCAATGCAGGTAAATTTTTACAAACTGATGCCACGAATGCAACGTGGGAAGTAGCTGGTGACTTACTAGCTGCAAACAATTTATCTGATTTAGCAAGTGCTGCAACATCGCGTGTTAATCTTGGTGTGGAAACTGGCATAACAGGAAGTTCTATTTTACCATCAGGCACAACTGCTGAAAGAGATGGGAGTCCTTTGGCTGGCTATATACGATGGAACTCCACAGATGGCTCAACAGAAGTATACGACGGTGCGGCTTGGGTAGCAGTCGGTGGTGGTGGTCCTAGTCTTGGGACAGACAGCATCATACGAACAAATGCACAAACTATCAGTGAAAATATAACAATACCATTAGGTACAAATGGGATGTCAATTGGTGATATTACAATTGCCGATACTTATACCGTGACGGTTAATGGCAGATGGATTGTAATCTAATGAAAGCAAACAGAGGGGTAGCATAATGGCTTCTAATCTAACAGTAGACACCTTAACAAAAGGGGCTGTGACTTTAAACACAGATGAGATTGTAGATACGAATTCAACGCAGGTCTGTAAGGCTTGGGTAAACTTTAACGGTACGGGAACTGTAGCGATACGTGCATCTTACAATGTCAGTTCTATTACAGATAATGGGACTGGTATTTATACTGTTAACTTTACTACAGCAATGGCGGATGTAAATTATGCAGCGCCTTGTTCTAGCTGGTATCCTGCAGTAACTTCTTCTTTTATGGGCGTATCCACAAGAGCAACTGGCTCTATTCAAGTAGGCACGGTAAATCCAAGTGGAACCGCTATAGATGTAACAGAGGTTCATTTAGCAATCTTTAGATAAAGGAAAACAAAATGACACAAAGAATTTTAATTACAAATGACGGCGGGGCTTCTATTGGAGTCATCGTTCCTGCTTCACAACACACAGCTGAGTTTTGTGTAAAAGATGTACCAGTTGGCTCTAAGTATAAGATTGTAGAAGCTAATGACGTACCTTCGTCGAGGTTATTTCGCAATGCTTGGGAAGAAACAGATGTATCTGATTGGAAGGTGAAAGCGTAATGACTAGCTCAGTCGTATCAGATAACTTTGAAACAAGTACAGGTGCTATCCCTACTCTAGGTGGTGATTCTGTAGAAACTAGGTTATGTCGTGCATGGGTAAACTTCAATGGTGAAGGCACAGTAGCTATTAGGGATAGTTATAATATTAGCTCTCTTACTGATAGAGGAACTGGTCTTTACACTATCTCGTTTTTAACGGCTATGTCTGATGCTAATTATTCTGCGGTGGCTAATGGTGCGCTTACCTCATCATCTAACCCAGCCGCTCGCAACAGGATGGCTTTAACTACTGGTTACACTACAACAGCTATGTATGTAAATACCTTTACGACAGCAGACGTAGCTGATGATGTTGAGTTGGTAGTAGCACAAGTATTTGGAAACTAAAAGGAAAACAAAATGATTACAGTAAATAATACTAAAGCAGCAGAAATTACCAAATCGGCTATCAGAACCTACCGCAAGCCTTTACTAGAAGCACTTGATGTTGACTACACGCGAGCAGTAGAAGTTGGTGGTGATACCTCAGCTATCGTAGCCAGCAAACAAACTTTAAGAGATATGACAGCCACCACTGATGGCAAGAGTGTCGATGAGTTAAAGGCTATTGTTGAAGGGTTAGTCTAATGGCTAGCGTAATAAGAGGAAGTGATGACTTCGATTCTGGTACAGTTGGGAAGGTGTTGCAGGTTGTAAGTACTACTAAGACAGACGAATGGTCAACCACAAGTACCAGCTATGTTGATGTTACAGGTCTGTCTGTGACAATAACCCCAACATCAGCAACAAGTAAAATACTCGTAACAGTACAAGTAGCAATGGGAGGTAGTGAAAGCTCAACATGGAGTGGTGGTCAGATGCGCCTGTATAGGGATGCAACCAGTATAGGTGAATCAACTGCAACCACAGGGAGTACCGCTGGAGCTAACTTTGGTGGTGGCTCTGGGATGCGCATAAGAGACCTATATGCCACTTGGACTGCAGGAGGGGGCTTCTTAGACTCTCCAAGCACTACGGCAGCCACTACGTATAAGGTAAAACTTGCTGCTGTGAATTATGGTGGCACTACTGTCTATCTTAATCGGGCAGGTACAAGTACCTCCGCTTACTCAGGGGTGGGAACATCTACAATAACAGTTATGGAAATAGGAGCATAAGATGAGAGATACAGCAATTAGAACCATACACACAAATGTTGTTACGGTTAATGGTGAGAGAGATGCTACAGATGCTAATGGTACTATAGTAGTCTTAGACGAAGCGTTAATTACAGCAGAAGTAGCTCGCCTCCAAGCAGAATACAATAGTAAACAATACTCACGAAATAGGGCAGAAGCATATCCATCCCTAGAGCAACAAGCTGACATGGCTTACTGGGACAGACAGAATGGTACTACTACTCTTGATGATGCTATCACTGCGGTTAAGATTAAATATCCAAAAGCTAACTGATGTTCGGTATATCCGCATTCTCACAGATACCGTTTAGCTCTTTAGCGCAAACTATTGTATTAGGATCTGCGGCTATTGTAGGAAGCTCAGATGTAACAGCTTTAGCGTTTGCAATTCGCACAGATTCAGCACAGATTACAGGTAACGCTCAAGTTGAGGCTAATGCCTTTGCTATCTTTACTGATTCAGCGTCTATAAGTGGCGTAGGAAGCGTTGTTGCTAGCGCAGTAAGGGAAAGGTTAAGCTCAGGTCAAATAAATGGCTTGGCGATCGTTATAGCAAATTCTACGCGTGTTCGTACAACTTCAGGAGCAGTCACAGGCTTTGCGGTATTTAATGCTAACGGTGCGCCAATAGGCAAAAACTGGACACCTATACCAGTAGAAAACAATACATGGAATGATATAGTTATTGGCGACAATAATTGGACAGAAGTTTCATCGGACACAAACATTTGGAATCGAAAAGGATAGATAATGGCAAAAAACAAAATTAGCGAATGGTCAGCAACGCCAGCAAACAATACTGACGTTGGTGGAGTAGATATTGCCGAAGGATGTGCGCCTAGCGGCATTAACAACGCAATCCGTGAAATTATGGCACAGGTTAAAGATTTAGTAACAGGGGCAGATGCTGATAATTTAACGGTAGGTGGTAATTTAACTGTTAATGGCACAACAACTTTAACAACCGACCTTCCTATAACTAGTGGCGGTACTGGGGCTTCAACGGCTTCTGATGCTCGTACAAACTTAGGCTTAGGCACTATTGCAACACAAGCGGCTAACAGCGTGGCTATTACTGGCGGTGCTATTACAGGCATTACCGATTTAACTGTAGCGGATGGTGGTACAGGGGCTTCTACACACACTGCAAACAGTGTACTGATTGGGGAAGGTACTTCTGCTATATCATCTGTTGCTCCTAGTACATCTGGCAATGTATTGTCATCTGATGGCACTAACTGGGTAAGTGCTGTCCCAGACCCTTCTCTTGGTGTAGGGCAGACATGGCAAAACTTAATAGGCAGTAGAGCTGCTGGGACTACTTATACAAATTCTACAGGCAGACCAATTATGATTTCTATATCTGTAAATGGTCCAGCAAGTACATCTATAAACTCTTTAACTATATCTGGCGTTATAATTGGGTATGTATCAGGTGATGATAATTATAACCCTAGACAAACCATAAGTGCAATTGTACCTGATTCAGCTACTTATGTATTTTCTTCTGGGTGTCCTGTAATATCATGGGCTGAGTTACGTTAAGGATATTAAATGCCAATACAAAACATTACATTTACAGAATGGACACCTGATCAACCTTCTATTGTAGAGAACATTGCTTATGTTTTTAATGTTATACCAGCAGGGGTTGGTTATAATCCTTTCCCATCTCCTGTAAATTATTCAAACGCGGCAAGTGAAAGTTTAAGCAATGTATTTGCTGGAAGGTTTGCATCAACAACTAACGTATTTGCAGGCGGCATAACTAAGCTATTTAAGTTTGATTCTGCTACGCTAGATTTAGATGATGTATCAAAATCAGGTGGTTATTCAAGCATCGTGAAATGGAACTTCACACAGTTTGGCAGTAGCGTTATTGCGGCTAACAATGTTAATAAATTACAGGTTTACACACTAGGCTCTAGCACAACATTTTTAGATGCGGCAGCTAATGCACCAATTGCTGAATATGTAACGGTAGTGAGAGATTTTGTTGTAGCTGCCAACTTAGATTCAGGCACTAACGCAAATAAGGTTCAATGGTCAGACATAAATGATGAAAGCGATTGGACAAGTGGCGCAACATCGCAGTCAGACTTTCAAATTATTGCAGACGGTGGCAACATTCGCGGTATCACAGGCGGTGAGTTTGGCTTAGTGTTATTAGATAGCGCAATTGTTAGAATGTCTTACATTGGATCGCCTTTTTTCTTTCAATTCGATACTATTGCTAAAGGCTTAGGTTGCGTAGAAGGTAATTCTGTTACCAAGTATGGAAACACTACTTTTTTCTTAGGCGAAGAAGGTTTTTATTCGTGCGATGGTTCAACCGTAACGCCTATTGGTAACGAAAAGGTAGATAGATGGTTTTATGAAAACGCTAACCCTGCTAAATTTTCTAATATGTCAGCAACGGTTGATCCGTTTAAGAAAATAGTGATATGGAACTTTGAAACTACTTTTGCTAAACGTGGGCTTATGATATACAACTGGCAAGTGCAAAAATGGTCTTATGGCGAATCAGATGCAACGGTTGTGGCTCAATCAGCTTCGGCAGGTAGCACTTTAGAAGGCTTAGCAATTAACTATGTCGTAAACGCAGGCTCTTTTGTAATAGCTCAAGAATATACCATTACTGAAATAGGCGACACAGACTTTACGCTAATCGGTTCTGCTTTAAACTTGGTAGGCGCAAGATTTACTGCTACAGGCGCTGGAACTGGTACAGGTAATGCTGTAGATTTAGCGGCTGCATCTGCGGCTGGGTTTACTTTAGATACCTTAACCACCTCATTAGATTCACCATTGTATACAGGCGGTAAGACTGTATTATCAGGTGCAATTGATGACACAATTGTAACGTTTACGGGCGACAACGCTCCAGCTAGGATTGACACAGGCTCTTTTGGCAGCCAATTTACAACGGTGATTAAATTAGCTAGACCAATCATTGATGACGGATCTGCGGATGTTGCTGTATTAAGTCGAAATTTATTAAATCAAGTAGTTGACTTTGGTGCTTACATTCCTGCTGATTTAGAGAATAGAGTTTCATTAAGAAGCGGGGGGAAATATCATCAATTATCAGTTATTCCAACAGGTGATCGTTGGTCTAACATTTTGGCAATTGAGGTAGACTTAGCTGAACAGGGCGTTAGATAATGTCAGTTAATCAGCGATACCGAAAATTAAATCCAGCAGGCGCACAGCCACGCGAGATTAGTGAAGTGGTCAATAACATTGTAGACGGTAAGACTAACAACACTGGCTACTTTATTACGTCAGCATCAACCACAAGCAGTATTTTATATAATGAGCGCATTGGTGCTGATACAGCCATTATATTTACTCCGTTAGATGATAACGCGGCTGGTGAAATGGTAAAACTATACGTTGGCACACGTTCTAAAGGGCAAGCAGTTATTAATTACGACTCCAATGCTTATGTTTGTAATTACATGTATATCGTGGTTGGCTAATGTTTGTATCTGCCGTCATCCCAAAAGATTATGATTTAGTTTGGAATCAAATATCAGACTACATGGAAGGCGCAGCAAAATACACACACGGTAGATTTAATTTACAAGACATCAAAGACGGGCTATATAAAAACAAATGGCAGTTATGGATCGCATTTGATGAGAATAAGATTTACGGTGCTGTAATAACAGAAGTCATACAGTATCCACGTTTAAATGCCCTGATTTTGCATTTTACGGGGGGTACACAGCTTAAACTATGGAAAGATGATATGTTATCCTTGCTAAGAAGGTTCGCAAGCGATAACGGATGTAAAACGATAGAATCGTACGGTAGGACAGGCTGGAAGAAAGTATTTGAAAAAGATGGCTTCAAATCAAAATTTATGTGTTACGAATTACCGATAGAGGGAAATGAAAAATGATTAAATTAAATTGGGTTAGTGACTTAATGGATAGCTTTATGTTTTATGGTGGCGGCAAAGGTAGCGGTGGTGGTGGTGAAAGCAAATCAACTGCAACGATTGATCCTATGCTTAGACCTTATGTAACTTATGGTTTAAATGAAGCGCAAGGATTGTATCAATCGAATAATCCTGATTATTACCCGGGTCAAACTTATGTAAGTCCTTCTGATACAACGCAGGCGGCACTACAAGCTCAACAAAACAGAGCTTTAGGTGGTAACCCTTTATTACCAGCTGCACAACAACAACAGCAAGACGTTATTGGCGGACAGTATCTACAAAACAATCCATTCTTTAATCAAGCTATGGCTGGCGCAGCAGGTGCGGCATCACAAAACTATTTTGATGCTATCAACCAAGCTCAATCAGGGGCATCTCAAGCTGGTCGTTACGGATCAGGCGCACAAGAGAACTTGTTTAATCGTGCAGGTACAACTCTGGCGAATACTTTGACAAATAAAGCTGGTGAGATGTCTTATACAAACTTTGCTAACGAAAGAGCAAGACAAGACGCAGCTTCTGGCAACGCACCGCAATTAGCACAAGCTGATTATGTTGACATTAATCAATTGGCTAATGTTGGACAGGCTCAAGAAGGTTATCAACAAGCGGCATTAGAAGATGATATTGCACGATTTAACTTTGAGCAAAATCTACCACAAAATAAACTTAACCAATTCTTAACTCAAATCGCAGGCGTGCCACAAGGATCGGAATCGACAACAACGCAATCATCTAGCGGTGGTGGAAAGATTGTATGTACAGCGATGAACCATGTGTACGGCTTTGGTAGTTTCCGTAATAAGATATGGTTGGCACAATCTAAAGACTTACATCCAGCTTACCAAGTTGGCTATCATACTTTATTCATGCCTATCTTAATGTTTGGCTATTTAAACGAAACCAATCCTATTAGACGTATGGTAAGGGCAGTATTAGAACACGTTGCTAGACATCGTACGGCTGATATCTGGAAACAGAGAAAAGGCAAGCGTGATACATTAGGTCGCATCTATCGTGCGATAATTGAACCTGTTTGCTACGTAGTTGGCAGATTGAAAGGGGCTTAATATGTTCTGGAATCCGTGGACTATAGGTGCAGCAATTGGGGCTGGTACATCTTTATTAAGAGGAAGTGACCCATTCAAAGGGGCTGCAATTGGTGGCATTATGGGCGGAGTAGGAAGTCAATTTGCTAATGCTGATGCAGTAAGTGGTGTCGGTAGTTCTACAGGCGGTGTAAGTGGAGTTGGAACAGTTCCAACAGGTTCAAGTATTGGAGCAGGTAGCACTAGTCCTTTAAGTGCAGGTGGCATATTGAATGGTGCTGGTACAAACGCTTTAGCAGGTGGAAATGTAGCTCAAGGTATGGCAATGAATGGTTCTGCTTTAGCAGGTTCAAGCGCCATACCTTCATCCGCAATAATTCCTGGCAGTATTGAATCATCTGGAATGGTTGCAGGCGCATCTGGTAATTTAGTTAATCCTGAATACTTTGTAGGCGCAGGAACACCATTTCAAACATTTACAGGTGGTGAAGGTGTATTGTCAAACGCTTTTCAAAACTTTTCATCAAACTTACCTGACTATGTAACGCCTGACAATGTTGTTGGTGCTGCAAACATTTTATCTCAATCACAGCCACAGCAAATGCCTATGCCTACAAGTAGCGCAAGCGTGTCACGCGGAAGCCAAAGACAAGGGAATATTGATTATGGAATGGCTCAACCTATCAAACGCAGAGGAATACTATAATGGATTTTAATATATTCGGATCAGCGCCTGAGTATTATTCAGGACTGTTAGGACAAGAAGCTACTGATAAGCTACAAAAACGCGCTACAGGTACAGGCATAGCTAATGCTTTGCTTGCTCTTGTAGCGCAGCCACGCAATCAAGGTTACGGCTCGGCTTTGCCTTATATTGGCAAGGCTTTAATGGCTGGGCAACAAGCTGGTCAGAATGTCATTGAAAGTGGCTTTGGTGACTTTGAACGAACCCAAAAAATTGCTGATATGAAACGTCAACAAGAACAGCAACAAAGATTACAAGGAATGATTGCAGGCATTACAGACCCTAATGAACGGTTGTTGGCTGAAATTTCACCAGAACAATATGTTGCTAATAAAGTTAAACCTACGGGTAAATTATTGACTCTAGAAGAACAAGTTGCAGAAGGATTGCCACCAACTGGAAGGTGGCAACAAAAAGCTGATGGAACATTTGAACAAGTATCTGGCACAGCTCCAAAAGAACCCCAATCAATGCCTTCTTCAGTTCAAGAGTATGAATTTGCTAAATCACAAGGATATACTGGTTCATTTAATCAATTCTTAGAAAACAAACAACCTAAAGGCGTATCAATTCAAAATTACGGTTCACCTGTTGCTGGAGTTGATCAACAAGGAAATCCTGTATTTTTTCAACCTGATAAATTTGGTGGCGCGCCTTCTATTGTTCAAGGGGTAGCTCCACCTGCAAAAAATACTAGCGTAACAGAAGGGGAAAGAAAAGCTGCTACATTGTTAAAACGTATGCAAGGATCATTAGCTCAATTAAAAAGCGTTACACAAGAATCTCCTTCATCACAAAAACCAGAAGTTGTGCAATCAATGGTAAGAGGGCTTCCTTTGGGAATTGGTGAATCAGCAGCAAATGTAATAACTTCTGGTAAAAGGCAACAAGTAGAAGCTGCTCAATTAGATATATTAGATGCTGCATTAACATTGGGTACTGGCGCAGCATATACTAAAGAACAATTAGAAGGTTATAGAAAATCATATTTTCCTCAAATTGGTGATAGCAAAGAAAATATATTAGCTAAACAACAACGTTTAAACAATGTAATAGAAGCTGCAAAAATTGCAGCTGGAAATGCACTTCCTAAACAAATAATTCCTAAAAATACGCCAATGTCAACAAGAAATAAAAAAGATATATTTAATCAATATGGGGTTCAATAATGGCTGATATAAACAAATTAAAAGATGCTTTAATTGCAGCCGACAATGCTGGAGATACAGAAGCAGCCAAAATGTTTGCAGATGAAATTAAATCTATGCAACAACCAACAATGGCACAATTAATGAAACAAAGCGGTTATGGTAGTGTTTCAGAGTTTGATCCTTATGGTGGTACTTTTAATAAATTTGCGCTTGGTGTTGGCAAGGGATTAGTAGATACAGGTCGTGGCGTAGGTCAAAGATTAGGTATAGTTTCAGAAAGTGATATTGCCAAAGCAAGAGAATTAGACAAGCCATTAATGAAAAGTACAGCAGCGCAAGTAGGAAATATTGCAGGTTCTATTTTACCAGCAATTCTAACTGCGTTTATTCCAGGCGCACAAGGTTATGCAGGATCAACTTTAATCGGTGCTGGACTTGGTGCTTTGCAACCAACAACAGAAGATGATTCAATAGTTGCAAATACCATTTTAGGTGGAGCAGGTGGAGCAGTAGGTAAAGGTGTTGCAGATGTAATTGGTGCTAGCATATCAAAAGGATATACAGGAGCTAAAACAATAGCTGAAAGATTAAAAAATGTAATCCAAACAGGACAAGCCCCATTAGCACAAAAAAAAGCTCAAGCTGTATTGCAAACTTTAGGCATTAATTTAACTGACTTATCAGAAAGCGTACGAAACTCTATTGTTAAAGACACACAAGATGCGTTAAAAATAAACCCAAATTTATCAAAAGACGCATTAAACAGATTGCTTGATTACAGAATCACAGGCGCAACTCCTAGAAAAGCACAGTTAACTTTAGACCCTTCAGATATTACACGCCAAACTAATGTAGAAAAACTAGCTGTTAATAGCGCAGGAAACTTAAAAAATGTAGCTAACGAAAACAATTCTGTTTTACTTAAAAATTTAGATGATTTAGGTGCTGCACAATCATCTGGTGAGTTGTTTACTTCTGGAAGTAATGTTTTAGATTCTGCATCAAACTTTTTGCAAGGTAGAAAAGAAGCTGTTACTAATTTATATGACGTAGCTAAAGGATTGGGTGGGCGAGATGTCATGTATGATAATTTAGCTTTTACTAATCAAGTTGGCAAAAATTTAGATGCTCAATTAAAAAATGCTTTTTTGCCCGGTGAAATTAAAACTATTGTAAATGATATTGCTGAAGGTAAAATCCCTTTAAACATACAAGTAGCAGAACAGCTAAAAACAATATTATCTAGCGCAAGTAGAGCGGCAAAACAATCTGGTAATGGCAATGCAGTATCTGCTCTAAAAATAGTCAGAGATGCTATTGAGGAAACTCCTCTAGTTGGCGATGTTGGCAATGATGTTTTAGGGGCTTTTAATGCTGCAAGAAAAGAAGCGTTTAACCTTAAAAAGTTACAAGAAAACGCGCCTATATTAAAAGCTATTGATGATGGTGTTGAACCAGATAAAATATTTGAGAAATATATAATCAGGTCAAATTTAGATGAATTTAAAAACACAATAGATGTTTTAGACGAAACAGCAAAACAACAGTTAAAAAATGATATGTTGTCTTACATTAAATTTAAATCAACAGCAGGCAATTTAGATAACACCACAGCAAAAATTAGTTCTTCTGCTATGGATAAAGTCTTTGGTAAAAACGGTTTGATTACTAATAAGAAACTAGAGTTGTTATTTAATAAAGATGAAATTGCTAAATTAAACGCAATTAAAAACGTTATAAAATACGAAACAACGCAACCAGTTGGAAGTGCTGTGAATAATTCAAACACTGCATCATCTGTGTATTCTGCATTGGAAAGAATAGGATCATCTAAAGTCGTTAATGCCACCCCTTTTGGCAAACCAATGCTTGCTGATCCATTAACTGAAATAACAACTGATGCGGCAGTAAGAAATTCGCTTAACGTGCCTAGAAGTTTGCTTAATAATACGCAAATGCCAGCAACACCTGCTAGATTTAGAGGACTTGGTGGCATATTAGGTGCTGAATCTTTCCAAGAACGTCAATAAGTAAAATATATTAATTAAAGGGAACAAGATGGACAAAGAATCTATTGCCGCGGCTGCAACAAAAGTCACTTATGGTGGCGCAAGTGGAGCTGTATTTTTTGGGCTGACGGCTAATGAATTGGCAGCGATTGGTGGTTTAATATTGGCATTAATTGGCTTGATTGTGCAGATTGTTTTTAAGGTGTTAGGTTACTTGGAAATGAAACGTCACCACGATGAAATAGAGAAAAAATGAATCGAGCACCCATTATCAGCTTAGGCATTAGCGGTATTGCGTTAATCGGATTACTTGTTGCTGAAGGTTATCGTGACAATGCTTATATCCCAGTTGCTGGCGATGTGCCTACAATTGGCTTTGGAACGACACAAAATGTTAAGATAGGCGATAAGGTAACAGTAGCTGAAGCATTAAATCGCGCTGTAGTTGATGTACAGAAGTTTGAGGGCGCAATTAAATCATGTGTTACCGTACCCTTGCATCAATACGAATATGATGCTTATACTAGCCTAGCGTATAATATTGGATCAGGTGCATTTTGTCGTAGTACGCTAGTTAGATTATTAAACAAAACAAACTATGATGATGCTTGTAGGCAAATTTTAAAGTGGGATAATTTTAAAGGTAAGCCATTGCGCGGACTAACAATAAGGCGCGAAAAAGAATACAAACAATGCATAGGCGTTACTAATTATAAAGGATAGCTAATGCAAGAGTTTCTGCAATACTGCGAAACTGAGCGGCAAACTGAAATTATACAAGCTGTTATTGAAGCAGGCAGTAACAACCAAGCAAGTTTTAAACTTGGCATAAGTAGGCAGTTTGTTGATGAAACGGTCAGGCGCGTTAAAAAGATAGCGGCAACTAAAGGTTGGTCGCCTGAACACGACATGATTCGACCTGTACCAGATTCGTTTGTCGTTCGTGGAGTATCTACTTATTACAACGCGGAAGGCAAAGCTAGTGGGCAGTGGGTAAAATCAAGGCTTGATGATGAGAAATTTCAAGAGTTATTAAGATCAGCAGTTGATGGCTTTAAAGATGACTTACCGCGAGTATCGCTAACTAGTCCACCGCCACTTGGTAATGAAAATTTGCTTAATTGCTATGTTATTACTGATTATCATCTTGGCATGTTAAGTTGGGGAGAAGAGACTGGCGCAGATTGGGATTTACAAATAGCTGAAGACTTAATCATTAAATGGTTTGCTCAAGCTATACACCAATCGCCTGATGCCAATACTGCTATATTCGCTCAGCTATCTGACTTCTTACACTTTGATGGCATGGATGCCGTAACACCTGCTAGTAAGCATTTGTTAGACGTTGATACAAGATTTGCTAAACTGGTAAGAGTAGCAATTCGCATTGTTAGACAGATCATAAATATGTTGTTACAAAAGCATCAACAAGTTCATATTTTAATGTTGGATGCTAACCATGATCCAGTTAGTCAAATATGGTTGCGTGAATGGCTTGCTGTTACGTACGAGAACGAACCACGCATAACCGTTGATACAAGTCCTAACCCATACAATGCTTATGAGTTTGGCAACACAGCTTTGTTTTTCCATCATGGTCATAAAAAAAGAATCACGGATGTATCGACAGTTTTTGCTTCACAGTTTCGCGAAATGTTTGGGCGGACTAAGTACGCTTATGCTCACACTGGACATCTTCACCATTTAGACGTAAAAGAAAATAACTTAATGATAGTGGAACAACACAGAACATTAGCTGCCGCAGATGCTTACAGCGCACGTGGTGGATATTTATCTGGTCGCGATGCTAAAGTTATTACGTACCACAGGCAGTACGGAGAAGTTTCAAGATTAACTATTAATAGTGAAATGTTAAAATAATGATAAATTTTATCTTAAGCAAAATTAGCTTTAAATATGTGACGCTAGGGCTTGTTATTTTACTTGTCTTGATGTCATTACTTTACCAGCTAGAGAAAACGCGCCACAGGCTCACTACGCAAGAGTACAAGGCATTTAAAGCTAATGTTGAGATGTTAGCCAAAGAAAATGAACAAAAGATTAAAACATTAGGCACAATTTACGATAAACAGATAAAAACACATGAAGCTGAACACAAAGCAGCCGTTGATAAATTAAACTTAGACAGAACCAAATTAAAAAAAGGATTACAAAATGAAGTCGATCGTTATAATTCCATTGTTGCTTTTAGTCGGATGCGCCAAAACAATGCCAGTAGTCGTGGAGTGTCCAAAGATGAAAGCCCCTCCAGCTTATCTACCAGCATCGGGAAAGACAGCAACGCAACCCTTGTTAATGCTTGCCGACTAACTACGCTAGACTATAACGCGCTATACGATGCGTGGATGCTACAATGTAATGTTTACGGTTGTGAATAAACTTAAGTCCTTTCTAAATTCATGATTACACGTATTGTTAAGAGTTTAGTATATACATAATATATATACTAATAGTTTAGCTTTTAAGCTATTAATAAACCAAGAAATATAAACATGTACATAGCGATGTGTACACAAAACAAAGGAATGTAAACATGTGGACATCACCAGCAGCAACTGAAATTAGACTAGGCATGGAAATTACAGCATACGTAATGACACGCTAATAAAATAAGCCCCGAAAGGGGCTTTGTTCTTTATGCAAATGCTTCTTCTGTTATATTCTTATAGTATCCATCTGCAACTATTTTTGCTTTGTTTAAATCTTTAAAATTGCCAACATGAATTGATTTACCATTAACAGTAAAACTCACTTTATAATAATCCCTGTCTTTACTTACGCCTCTAATGCCTGTGTTACTTATTTTACAAGGCTTGTTTAAGGCATTAGATGATGGCGTTGCTAACCTAAGATTTTCAATTCTATTGTCAGACCTATTTCTATTAATGTGGTCAACCTGTTTATCATTAGGTATTTCTTTGTTGAATAGAACCCAAACTAACCTATGAGTGCTATATACAATTTTATTAATTTGAACTTTCATATAGCCTGTATTACCTGTAGTGCCAGCAGGCTTATTATTGCGTTTCCAAAATAACAAACCATCTTTATAGTAAACAGCTTGTGATATTTCTTCGTAGTTTATTTCTTTAACTTTGTGTTTCATGATTTATCCTTGTACGATAGTGAATGAGTATGTCGGCTAACCAATGGTACAAGCATTAGTTACTTGCCTGCTCTCCAGCAACCGACAATTAATTATAACATAACAAAAATGTAAAACAAATAATTATCTTTCAGTAATAATTACCTTTCAGTTAAAAAAAGCCCCCGACAACGGGGCTTTCTTATTTAACTTTCTTTATTTATTTATTCCTATCGTTGTCAAAGTAATACAAGTCTTTTCTAAAAACAGCTCGTAGTACAGTTTCCATTAAAGCAGCAAGTCGTACACATAACCATTCTGCCGTCAGCAGTCATAATTGTATGCGTATTACACTGAGCAGACGCTGCCATTGATGCTACAAGTAAAGCTACTGCTATTAATAATTGTTTCATTCTATTTCTCCTATACTAAAATGGTTTAACCGTTAATTCCACTTACATTTTCTTTATGCCATTTTGCATGACAAAGCGAACATAGCCAGCGTGATTGTAAAATGCAGGGAATTCAATCACCACAAAAACATGAAATTGATTCATCTACAAATAGTTCAATTTGCGATTTTTGATAATCCGCCATTTGCTTGTACGTTGGTCTGTCTTTTGAAAACCTTGCGCCTATTTTTTGTTCCATTTTTTCCCACCATATACTTCTGCTGGGCTTTTCTTGAATTAAGCTACTTAAAATTTTAGTACCTTTTAAAAAACACAAGTCGCAATTAGATGCACCAGATACTTTTTTTAAATTCAAATCAAAGTTCTGATTATTCCAAAATTCAAATACATCACTTTCTGTTATATTGGTTTTGCTCAAAGGCATTAGCTTGTCTTCTTGCAATGAGATTTTAGCTATGCGCCTAGGCTCATCCGACCTAATTCCGACAAAAGTTTGATACTCTGCAATGCCAATTGATTTTAAGTAGCGATGGATTGTTAAAACTTTTAGCTCTTGTGTACAAAACCTTTGCGCTTGATTTGGCAAATAGTTTTTTTTATTAATTAAATCCTCGAACGGTTCACCATTGCGGCTGGCATTTTCATAATGCACAAGTCTAAAATTTGGTTTTTCTGTTTGATATTCAAGCCAAACGATAGGCACGTTCCAATTTAAAGCACAGTCGTGTACAAATTCCAGTGTGGCTTCTTCTTCTTTACCAGTGTTAGCAAAGCACACAATAGCCTCTGCTGGTAAAATGCCGTCGTGAGCCTCTAATACTTTAAACAACATAAATGCTGACGTTCTACCGCCACTAAAACTTATAACAGTGGGTTCTATTATTTTAAATGGGTCGCTCATAGTTTTATTCCCTCTAGTCTTCTTGTAACTTTAACAATGTATGCGTTAAAGACTCTCTACTTTTCCCCATACTTTGTTTCAAGCAGAAGCTCACAGTAATGGATTGCTTTTTTAATATCATCAATACCATTCTTAGCATGATGGCGGCACACGTATTTAATAATGTTACCTTCCAAGAATCCAATTGAATTTTTTGTAATAAATTCTACTGGTTGGATTGCCATTGACTTGTAATGTGTTCCAGCAACTTGCTTATCAAGTGCGCTATCTTTTTTCATAATTGTTTCTCCATTGTTTTATTTTATTTCTCCTATACTAAAATGGAATATCTTCTTCTATATTTTCGATTGTTTTGGATGCAGGTGCTGGCTTACTAGCTGGCTCTGCTGTAGATGAATCCGACTTATTCCCTGTCAAAGTAACTGAATTTACACGCAAGCGTAGTGAAGTTTTTTCCTCACCTGACGAGGATTTGTATTTGTTTGTTGAAAACTCGCCAGTAACGCCAACCTTAATTCCTTTTGTTAAAATTGTAGCTAATGATTCACCACGTTTTCCAAACAAACTACAGTCCAACCAATCTGTCTGTGCTTTATCTCCGTAGCCACTATTCAATGCTACGCTAAAACTTAATACTGGTGAGCCGTCAGGTAAAAAGCGAAGTTCTGCATCTCTTGGTAAGTTTCCTATTGCTGTAAGTACATTCATTTTGTTTCCCCTTTTAAACTTTCACGATGTTTTTTAATTGTAGAGCGTTGTTTGCTATCTAAGCGCGACCATAATGCGGGTTGCTCTTCATCTGACGTAAGATTTTGCTCATAGAATAATCTGCAAGCCTCATCCGTATTTCCCTCATTTAATGCTACTACGATTTCCATAGCAATGTCGTTTAAGAACGCCTGTTCTTCAGGTGTCATTTCATCCCATATCGACCTGGTAATTGACTTCGCACTTTCTCTAGGTGGCTGTACTTTGTTTTCTTTAAGTGGCTGACTAGAATCTAAAGCATCATGCTCTACAATTTCCATTGCAGCAACCCACAAATAACGTCTTGTATAAGTTTCTACTGCACCTAAATTTTGTATTGGATGGCAGCCCTTTAAGTTTGCATCTTTCATGGGGCTAGTGATTTCAATTTTGCCATCGCCTCCTGTTTCGTAAATAGTAAGCGTTGCTAACTCAGTACCAAAAGAAACAACACCGCAAAGTCCGTAATGATTAAATATTTTATTAATTTCTGGCAAAAAGTCGCCTAACTCAAAATAGTTATAGCCCGCAAAACTATTCTTCCCGGTTTTGTTTAGCTTAGTTGATTGTAACGCCACCCGCGCATCATTTAGTTTGCTGTATATGCTCATTATTTACTCCAAATGTTGTTTCAAAATCATTTAATTGTTTTTTAAACCATTGAGACTGCTCTTCCAAATACTGCTGGAACTCTTCCACTTCCTCTTGCTGCTGAAAATCAGCTCCGTCACTCATCATCTTTTAACCCCATTTCATTTAAAAAGTCATCATAAGAAATACCATCTTCCAAATACTCAACTAACATATCGCCATTGGTAATCGTATAGTTGTTGTACAACCACACTGTAAATTCATCTTCATATTTCATCTTTAACTCCTATTCCATGTGCTAACTTTTCAGCAGCTTTAACTATGTAGCTATTGAACCAGCGTCTTATCGTGTAGCTTCGGGCAACTGATACAAGAGTGTATAGCAAGCCAATGTAAAAGTTTTGCCCTATCGTGATATGGAAACCAACCATAGGCAAAATAACCAAGTTAGCGAAAAAGTTAATCCAAAACCCTATAAACACATTCAGGCAAGCCTCGTAGAATGAGCCTTTTTTACTCTGCATTTTTTAACTCCTTCACTGGTCTGTCGTCACCTTCTTTATAGTTTTGTGAAAACAAGGTAAGCATCCGTAAATTGCACATAGCATGGGCTAAGTGTGGCAATCCGCTTTCCTCGTCTAGTTCCTCGCCCTCTTGCCATTTAGATAGATGACGAAGCGCACAAGCTAGAGGGATTGACCAATCCATGCCTTTAGTCCAATTCCATGCCGCGTATTTTTCACGCCCATACATCCAAACTCTAGCCTCATCTGACAATGTGGCTAATGGGATTAGTGATAAATCAGGTTTGCCATTGTTATATCTCGCACCACTGCCACGCGCTTTGCTGTTTACGTCACCTATTTGTTTTTGTAACTCTGCTATTTCGTTATCAATATTCATTTTATTTCACCTTTATTATTTAGATAATTCCTTCATTCGGTCTAAGAGTAATCCTAATTTATCTTGCATCATTCCTCTACCGCAAGAAATATAAATAGGATGATACATAGAATCGTTATAGTCGCTCTGTTCTACTTGATCTAGGTAGTCTTCAAAGAAACTTTTTACTAATGATTTAAGTTCTTTATGTTTAGTCATATTCAATCCCTTTCAATCTAGCCAGTGCTTCAAGTATACAAATGCAAGTAGCTTCTAGTTCTGATGTATGGTCTTCAAAACGTTCTTCTTCCGAGTCATATTTTGACTCGTCAGGGTGTCTGCAAGATACAGACTCACATTCATTTTGGGTAACAGAAATACCATGCTCAACACACAACTCAAAAAGTCTACCGTGGTCTTGGTAGAGTGGCGTTGAATTAAGGGTAAAGTCGCCAACACCGTTGGTTATTACAACGTATGCATATTCAGGAACTTCATACGCTTCTGCTACTGCTTTGTTTAGTTCTAGGTCAGTCATAATATCTCCACCACTCCGTCTTTAATTAAACAAGCATTTTTCCAAGTATGCGCGTGAGCGCCCTTACTAAATTTGCAGTCCATCAATTTAACTTCTTTAAGTCTTACTATCTCAGCGTGTGCTTCGTTAATTTCAACTAACGCTATAGAACAAAAGAATACAAACGCAGCTATTACTGCATAAATAAAATTAGTCATTACATATCTCCACATTAATTGGAGTTTTTGTTTCTTTGTCTAGCTCTATTTTTACAATAAATTGCCCACCAATTGCTTTGTTATTTCCTACTTTTTGGCTCCAATTTACTGTACCTCCTATCCAAAAGTTGGGGTCAGGCTTAATGCGTATTTCGTCTATATTCTCGTACAACCAATCTAAAGCAAAGCTCGCAAGCTCTTTATTAATTTCCCATTTCCCATCATCATAAAATTCGACATCTTTATCTTCTGCAATTGCCAGTAACTTCTCACTAATTTCTAGATCTTTATTATTCATCACATTATCTCCACTGATTTAAGAATTTCTGTGTTGCCGACCCATGTGCGCTTGACTACTGGAATCCTTTTACTGCATTCTTTTTCACATTCTTCATGCGTGTCATAACGAAAAGATACATATTTTCCCATTACAATATAATCCACAAAGTCAGGCTCAGCTTTTATATTCATCACATTACTCCCATCATTCTAAAATAAGCATCCAACATAATCACTGCGTATAAAATTAACGCTACAATAATAAAATTAATATTAGTCATTTTTGGCTTCTTCCATAATCAAGTCATGCAATTGGTCGATTACTTCATCTGCAAGTAATGATTGGATATTAGTAGTTGAATCTAATGTTTCTATTGAGAAAATGTCTACGTCATAAAGGGTAGGGCTATCGCCAGTACCGTACGGATCGTTTTCTTGTGTCATGGTAAAGTAAACATCTAATTCAATATCATTTAGTGTAAAAGTTCTTAGTGTCATTATTAATCCTTTGTTTGCCTGGTTAATTGCGTTGATGTAGTGATATTAAATGCTATCGCTTTACTAGTCAAGCATTATATTCAAATATATTTAAAATAGTTTAAATTAAATTAATTATAAATAACGCTTTACTTTTGCTATACTTTTATTTAGAATCAAATTTATGAAAAAACAAACTTTAAATCGCGCCATTAAAAAAGCTGGTAGTCAAGTCGAGCTTGCTAAGATATTAGGATTTAGCAAACAGATGATGTATCAGGTTCGAAAAGGCATTCGCCCCTTATCTAAGGATAGGACTATTTTACTTAATCAATTTTTGGAAGGTTCATAATGACTACAGCTAACTATGAATTATACAAGTTGTATCAACAGGAATGGATAGAAAAGCATCCTAACTGTACAAGTGCTGAGTACGATCAGGCTATGCGCGAAATAGCTACAAGATTGGGTATCTGATGAAATGGTTTAAACATGACAGCGATG
>FUWD013232184.1_pt1 | contig 36427 bp, 31 predicted proteins | sample 1063281 | NCBI WGS metagenome assembly FUWD01 (sample SAMEA79048168, study PRJEB19326) | metagenome | biome: marine | reverse complement strand
CCATGAGGATGGACAACAAGTAACACGTTTAGACGTAAGAGAAACCCCCGGTGAAAAAGGACTAAAACCGGGGGGTTCTTCTTTGTATGGTACTACATCCCACATGACATTATTGGCATGATTCGCAGGTTTATGGCTTCTTGTGGGTCGGTGGGGCACGCGTATTCTTCTGGCATCTGCATGAGGGTACTCTACCAGTTGTCTGCCGTTGGGGTGTTACACTCGTGTTATTAACACCTGCCCCTCTGCCCTTATGGGTACGGGCAGGTTTTCTTTTTACCCCTCATCGAGGAGCTTGTCCATCGTGTTTTCTAGGTAGCGTTTGTTTCTTTCGGTACGTTCTCTTGCTGCGACTTTGTACCATTTGGACCATTCGGTCCATTTGGCACCGGTGACGGAGTTGAGCCCTGTTTGGATTTGTTTCTTGGTTTGGTCTTCAGGGTTGGGTTCGTTGTCTGTTCTGGCACCTAGGAACCCGTTTTCGTTGATGAGGGCGCGTCCTGTGGACCTGGAAATGATGCCGAAACCGGTTTGGTCGATGAGGTGTTCGCCCCAGTCGCGTATGGGTGTCATACCGTATTCGTTGTATTCTTCTCCGGTGAGTAATTCTCCAGGGAATTTGGGTATGGGGGAGAGGAATCCGATTGTGTTTTCGCGGAGGGTCATCATGGCGTTTTCGGTGAGGTTTTGTGAGAATGTGGCTCTGGGGTCTACCGAGATTTTGCCGATGAGGTCTTGGAAGATGTCTAGTTGGGGGGAGTTGACGGTGATGCCTACGATTTGCCCGTCGTCGTCGTACCAGGCGGGCCCTAGGAGGTTTCTGGCTGCAAATTCGGGGAGTCTGGCGTCGTTGGGCATTACTTGTCCGACGCCTTGTGGGTCGCCTCCCATACCTACTGAGATGCCTACGTTGGCTTTGGGTACGACGGTGAGGTAGCGGGGGTCTTCGATTATGGTTTCGAAGACTTTGTTTGCTGCGTTGCGCATCCAAGTGTAGAAGTAGAACGTGCGTCGCATGTATTTGCGTTCGAACCCTGAGAGTGATTGTAGGGTGGGGTGCCATTCCATTATTTCTCGGACGACAATGTCTTGCATTTCTTGGGTGTTGCGGAAGCTGCGCCTTTGGATGATGTCGATGGCGTGTGCGAGGCGGAGGACGTTGTCTCGTCGTGCGCTGAACTCTCCGAGGCCACGGTTGGCTCTGACGATGGGGCGGAACAGTTTGGAGAGTGTGCCACCTGAGAGGCTAATTTCGTCTCCGATGGCGAGTAGGTCTTCTGCGGTGTTGTTGTTGATGAGTGCGCCTGCGTCGTCAAACATTTTGTACAGTCCGGTGTCGCTGAGGGTACGGTTTTTGCCACCGATTTGCACTTTGATGCCTGGGGCTCCGCCTACTGCATTATCGTATTCGCCCATGAATCTACCAAATTCTGCGCCTTTGTCGCGCCCGAATATGGTGCCTTTGTGGAATTGTCCGTTGGCGCGCATGATTCTCATGGCTTGGTAGTACCTGTAGGGGTTGACTACTCCGTCGAGGAGGTTCATGAGTGCGTCTCCGCCTGCTGATACGACGTGGTGCCCTGGGCGCCAGATGGTGAGGGATGATTTCATGAAGGATGTGATTTTGTCGGTTGCGGTCACGATTTTTTGTATGGTGGGGTTTGTGAATCGTGTGTCGTAATCGAGGAACTTTTGGAGGTTTGCCATTTGCCTCACCATTTCGCGGGGGTATGCCTGGGAGGGGTCTAACCATTTGGCTAGGCTTCCTGCACCTTCACCGCTTTTGATTTGGACGAATCCGCCAACGTCTATGGCTTCTCTTGCGGTAAGGTATCCGAATGACCGGTGCCCAAAGTTTGCACTAAATGTGGCCCCCATGGTGGGTGCTTTTGCTGCGTCGTTGAGGGCGTAGTTGAGGCCCTTGAATACTTGCAGCCCGCTTCGTCCTCCTTTGAGGGGGTCCATGAGGTCATCAATGTATTGGGGGAGCATCATTTCGATTTCCCAACCCATTTGGTTTTCGGGGAGTTGTTTGTATTTGCCGTTCATTTTGGTGCCGTCTGGCATGGTGGTGCCCATGGGGCCACGGGCTAGGGATTTGTTGAGGTGGTTGGTGTCGAGCCCTGACCTGGCAAACAGGCTGCTTTCGCCTGAGTCGAGGATGACTCTCCACGCTTTGAGGAGTTCTGTGGCTATTCCGCGTAGTTCGGGGTCGGCTTCTTGTGAGATGAAGTCGTACCGTTTGGTGCCGAATGTGGCGAGTATGAGCCTGGTGTGCCATGCTTCCGCTGCGGGACCTTTGGTGTCTCCCATGCGTTTTTGTACTCGTTGGACGAGGGCTTCGACTACTTTTTCACCAATGTTGGCGTTGCCGTCGTATTTGACTTCGGTGCCTGATGCTAGCGCTTTGAGGTCTTGCAACCCCATACGGCCTGATTGCATTCCTTTGCCGTTGATGTTGGTGGCTTGGGAGTCGAGGTCTAGGCGTTCGGCTTCGCTGGTAGCTTTTACGCCTTCGTCGTATGTTTCTGTGGGTCTACCGGCTGCACGTCGTGCTTCTTGTTGGTTTGCAGCGTTTTCGGCTTCGAATCGGGCCCGACCACCCCGGAAGGACTCTTGCAACATTTCGTTGGTTTTGGTGATGTGTTCGCCAACGTTGATGGCTTTTTCGTATGCCATGGTGACGAGTTCGGGGTCGTCTGTGTCGATAGCTTTTTGGACCATTGTGACGATTTCTTCGACAACAATTTTGCGGGAGGAGTCGAGGCTTTCCGCTGCGAGGTTTGCTCTTTCGGTGTTGGCGGGTCCACGCATTTCTTCTATGCGCACAAATTTGGCTCTCGTGAATTTTTTCTTTTTGGTGTTTGCTTCGATTTTTGCCCCTTGGGTGTCGGCTGTGTCGGTGAAGCTTTGGCTTGCGCGGGCGGGCGTGCGTAGCCTGTCTGGCATGGCGGGTTCGTTGATTGCCCTGTATTCGGCAGCTACTTTTTGCTGCTTTTGTCTTACTTGTTTTTTGGTTAGGGGGGTTTTGCCGTCTTCTGCCAGCATGGTGACACGGTTCATGCGGTACATGGTACGGGCAGCGTTGATGTCCATGGCGGTAAAGTCTGTGACTTGACGTTTTTGTAGGGCTGCTTTGCTGACGACTGCTTCTAGGGAGTCTGCTGAGTATCCTTGCGCAATGAGTTCTGCTCTGAGGTCGTCTATGGAGTCGTTAAGTTTTTCGGCGTCTTTTCCGTGGTTTCGCCCGTAGTGGCGGGGGATGTCGTTTGCGACAGCTAGGAGTTTTTCGAATACGGGTTGCAGGATGTTGCGAGAGTTGGCTTCGGCTGTTCTTAAAGCAACAGCACCGTTCATTAAGTGAGTCTCGTTTAAACTTGTTGCTACTGTGTCTCTGGAGAGGAGCGACACGGTTTTGGATACGAAACCGTTTATGAAGCTTTCGCCTTCGAACATGTTGACGGAGTCGCCCATCCTGCCCTTGCCAGCCATGTTGGTGAGAGCCGTTTTGGCGTGGTCGTGTAGGAGGACGGAGCGTTCTTGGCGTGCTACGCCTGCTCTTTGCAGGGTCATTGCGTACACGGCAAGTTCGGGTAGCAATGTTTGGGGGAAGCCACGAGTGTCTATGGCTTCACGCAGGTACACGTTGTAGTCAGTGGATTCGGCGATGAGGGCTTTGTATGTGTCGGTGAAGTTGATGTACGCCCAGTGTTGGTCTTTAATGAAATCGACCCTGTACCTTCTGCCTTTGAGCCCTGAATTGCCTAGGGTGGTGATGGGCACTATGCCGGACCGGAGCATGGTGGCTTGCGCTTGCTGTAACGCCATCATTCGGGCGTTCCAGGACTCTACTGAGTTGTGTGGCAGTTTTGATTCGAGGGTGCCTTTTATGTTGTTGTGTAACTTGACTTCGTCGCCTTGCGTGATTTCACGCATTCGAGCGTTCAGGTTGCCTCGTTGGATGTTGCCCCGCACGCGTTCGTCGGCTGTTTTCACCACCGCTTGTATACCGTCTGCGACACTGTTGTGCAGTAGGTTGCGTAACGGTTCGCTGACTATTTTCATTGTCATGGCGTTGGACGCTATCGCCATGTCGGCAACGTATTTGGTGATTCCTGCTTCACCCATTTGTTCAGCTTTTGCGACGATTGCTGTTCCGTTGGGGACGGTGTAGTCACTTACTTGGCTTTTTGCGATAGCCATTTGGCGTTGGTTTTCAGTGAAAATCCCTGCAACGTTTTTTTCTCTAATTCGTGAAGGGATGAGGGTTGCTTGGGCAATCTTTTTTTCTTCGATTACTGTCATGACTGCGCGTGCCGTTTCGGGCGACCCGGTTCTCATGGGGTTTTGGGCTTCAACAGCGTTGAATAGGTCCTCCATGGTGGCTTTCCTCATGGCGGACGGGTTTGCTGCTGTTAGGGCTGCCCATTCTGCTGGTGTCCCGGTGTGGGTGGCTTTTGTGAGGATTGAAGCGGTGAAACCTTCGACTGGGCGCCCGTTGATTATCACTTCTCGTATTTGGTCTTCTGTGGCTTCGACACCGATTCCTGTGGTTTTGGCGCTACGTAAACCTAGGATGAGTTCTTCTACGAAGTGGCTGTAAAGGAACTCTCCCGTGATTTGCTCGGGGTTGGCGTTGTCGGCAGCTATTTCGTTTTCGGTCCCTTTGAGGGGGTTGGGTGTGCCTGGCGCTCGTCCAGGTTCACCACTGAAGCGTCTCGCAGCAGCCATGAGGGCTTCCCCAATAATGGTGCCGGATTCGCTGTCGCTTGTTTCGTCTCTTGTTTTCCATGCCACCCGAGCCCCGAAAGTAAAATCGTGTTTGAAGTATCCTGCGTCGCCTGGGTTTAGTGGTTGCCGTAACTCTAACCCCAACAGGTATTTGACTCCTTCAACAAAATCGTTAACGTCATGGTCTTCTCTGGGGTTCCATCTCACTTCTTGGTCTCCACCAAGTTTTAACCAGAACGCTTCACCCATGTCTGTTGCTCGGACCACGTCCATGGTCGATTTCATGCTTCGCCCCCCACTATCGGGGATGGTGTCGTCACCGTACACGAATCGTTCGTTCATGGTGCTATATGTTGCTTTAGGTTCGGGTTCGTCTCTGGGCCCCAAGCCTTTTTTGGCTTTTCTTTGGTCGGCGTGTTTTGCGTTTCCGGTGAGTATTGTTGAGACCCTACCGGACCCTACAGTGTTGGCTAACCCGTCTTCACCAATCTCTGTGACAGATTTACTGTATCCACCTTTGACCATGTTGAGGATGTCTATTGCGACGTTGGGGTCCATGAGGCTTCTGACAACACGGTCCATTTCGTCGGTACTGTATGTGGCAACTTGGGGAACAATTTTGTATTGCATCAGATGTCTTCTTGCCACATTGTTTTTCACCCACTCAAGGATTGCGGGCTTATCAACGGCGTTGGCTGCTGCCCGAACGTCAGTGATGGATTCGCGCAGAATCGTTTCTGTGACAACATATTTTACTGCGTCTGGGAGTTTATCGAGCATGGAGATTGGCGCGTACATGGGGTCGTCTCTCATAACAGCTATTTCGTCTGCCATTTTTGTGCCCATGTTGGCGTCGAGTGTTTCTGCCATTTCTCTAGCTTGATTCATCACACGACGCGATTCGGTTGCTCTGATGAAGGGCATCAGCTCTTGTTGCCTAGTGACGCCAAACTCTTCTTTCAATTCTTTGGCGAAGGCTTCAATGTCTGAATGGATAATTCCTGCCTCGTCGAAATCATGTTTTAGGCTAATCTTGTGCAATTTTGCCCCGAAATTGGGGTCCGTGTCGTCTTTGAAGAAGCTGTATAGTTTTTTGGTTGAGCCTGCCTGTTGGGGGCTGACGTCGCGGAATACTCTCCCGAAGATGTCTACCCCGTAGTTTGCGTAAGCATCTCTGTCTTTTTTTAGTTTTTCGAAGACTTGGTTGTATTTGCCCCATGCTTTAAATACGCCGTCAGGGTCTTTTCTATCAATTTTTGCTAGCGCGCCTTGGGCCATCTCTCTCATTTTGAAGGTGCCACCGTTGCTCACAATACGTCGAAGTGTTTGTTCGTATTTGAGGAGTGGGATGGGTTCTGTGGCGAAACCTGTTACGTGGTCGTAAATGTCGTCCAGTGGCCCTGCCAATTCTCTGCCTGTCTTCTCTTCTGCTTCCATTCCGAGCTTGCGTGCAGAGTTGGAGGAGTCGGAGGGGTGAGGCCATGGGGTGCCTAGTTCTTCGCGCAACGCGTCAGATTTGGGAGACTTTGTCATCGCCAAGTCTTTTTCCCACCGCCCCTGTACAGGCGTGTCTTTGTTTCCATGCTTTTTGTCTGTGCCATGTTTTTTGCTCAGTGTGCCTCGCATGACGGGCGTGTTGGGGTTTGCGTCGTTGGCGGAGGTGGGAATTTTTTTCAACGCATCGAGCATCCAGTAGTTTACAACTTCTTGGGTGGCGAGCAGTGGGGGGGCTTCCGCATCAGTCAGGTACTTTCCGCCAACGTCTTCGATAGCGAACATCATGTTTCTTGCAACACCACTCTCACCACCTGTTACAACTTCACCAAAAATGTTGATGGTGGTGTCGTCCGGGTTGTCAAGGAATGCCCGCGAATAGTTTTGGGCAACCCACGTTTGTTCCGCATTCATTAACTGGTTTTGGGGGACCCTAATACCATCATTGTCTAATGGCCTGGAAACTTTGAGTATTTTTTCGTCGTTAAGCCCACCGATGATTGCGCGTGCTTTGTCTGTGTACCCAGGAATTTCTACCTCTAAATCGGCAAGCATGTTGATGACTTTCATCACAACATCATGCTCGTTGACTACATATTGCGCCCCGTCCCAAAGTTTCGCGCTTTCCGTGTCGAAACTGTCGCGGAGAGGTTCAGTCTGACCAAAAACTGCACGGTAGAACCGTTCTACGTTATGAGGGGGGGCGGTGACGCCGTCAGCCAAAAGTTCGCTTCGGCCTGTCCCGCCACCGTAAGCCATCATCTTGGGGACGAGGTTTTTGTGTGCGTGCTGGTGGGAGGAGAGCAGGTTGGTGAGGATGTTTGAGCGTTGGACTATAGCTTCTGCTTTGGTGGGGTGTCGTTTTGTGTTGGCGACCAACATGTTTTTGACGTTAGCAACCCATTTTTCTCTGCTGGCACCTCCAGCCTCAATTTCTGTTTCGCTTTGGAGTTCTCTTCTCCCCGTCATGTTTTGGACTTTATTGTTCCATTTTTTTCCGCTGGTGAGGTCCCCCCCGCGAATCTTCATCGCGCTTTGGGCTTGTTTTTCGCCGGACGCTCTAAGAATTGTTTTGGCAGCTTTGAGACCTTCTTCAGGGCTTACCCCTTCGTAGTTACCCATGAGCCTTTTTTGCAGCAGTGTGGCTGCTTGCCCTTGCGCAATGAGAGGGTCGGTGATGAGGTCGATTGTTTCTTTGCCCTGGACGACACCTTTTTGGAGGACCAGTTTGGCTTGCACGCCTCTTCTAGTGAGCGCGTCAGCTACGAGCTGTTGTTTGCGGTTGTATTTTCCGGTTCCTTCAAATACTAGGAGAACAACTTTTTTGGCGTCCCCTATTTGTTCAATAATGTCGTCAATGCCTTGCAGGAAGTCCGCGTTTTGTAACGCAGCATCAATTTTGAGCGTCCCAGGGAGGTGCATTGCGGGGTTGCGGGGGATGTCGGGGCGCACTTCACCGATGGCGGAGTACCCGATTCCTTTGGCTTTGAACTCTAAGCTGAGAGGGATTTTGTCGTGGTGTTTGAGTGGCCCGTTGTTTACGCTGGGGATGGGGCGAGTGTCAATGACGTGCTCGACGCCCCCTTTTTGTAGCATTGTGGACAGCACACCTTTTTCAGGGTTTGCCATCCCGCCCATGAAGGGCAGCATTTTCCCTTTGCTGTCTTGGCGCCCGTACTCTGCAACATCTACCTTGGTGAGGTACATGTTGTCGATTTCTTCTGCGAGGGCCTCTAATTCGTCGTTAATTTTTGTGAGTTCTTGAGCGTCGATAGTGGCTCTTGCCTCATCCCAGACGCCTCTAACCGTTATGGGCTCTTTTAGTGGGGTGAAAACGTCGGGGGCGACATTGGCGGAGGTGCCATCGTCAGCGAACTGTTCCCCAAGTTGGGGTTTATCTTGTGGCCCCATTGGTTGAACGGGGCTTTCCTGTACTGTGGGAGCTTCTGGGGGCACAGGGGTCTCTTCAGCCAGCTTTGGTGCCACTGGCGCTGCTTCGGCTGGCGCGGGCGCTTCTGGCTGTACGGGGGCGTCGGGCGCTACAGGCTCTCTTGCGGGCCCTTCAGGGACAGGCCCCCTTTTGGGGCCTTCTGCTCTGGGCCTAGATTCGTGAGCTGAAGACAAAAACTCTGCCATTACACGCCCAAATACGGTTGCATCGTCCCTGGTGAGCCCAATATCGGTTCCCATAGAGAACGCGTCGAAAATGCTCCCCAAAGTGTATTCGTTACCGGTTGTGCCTAATACCGTAAAATCTGTGTCCGTTTCAGCCAAAACCCTGCGATGAGTGTCAATGAGGAACTTTGAGACGCCGTAATCGGACTCGAAAACTTCGTCTAAGCGGAACATGGCCTGTTCTGCCATGGTGCCGTTGTAGGGTCCCGCAGCGAACCCTTTAGCTACGGCGTCGTAGGCTGCTGCCATGGTGGGGTCGGGAGTTTCATCTGCAAGCTTTATTGTGTTTCGCATTGATGCGTAAAACACGCTTTGCATGTCTCTTTCGGCGAGAATCTTTTGTTGCTGCTTGAAGATAACGTCGTTACGTTCTTTTTTCCCGCGATGCAGGTAAGATGAAGCCCCGGATTTTTCCATTTCCATGGTGAGACGTCGTCTGTTCGCTCCAGCCTGGTGGCCTATACGTCGAGATTCAGCGAACTCGTTGATGTTCTTTGACAGGGGTTCGACTGTGCGCCCCAACACTTCAACGCTTTTCGCGGTCCAATCGGTGCGGATTTGTTTTTTGGCTGCTGCGAGCCCCTTGGCGTTGCCTTTGAACTGGGCTAACTCAGCTCGGCCTTCTTTGTTGAGCAGTTTGGCTGCTTCCGCGTAAGTGCGGTCCCCTTTGAGCATTTCTTCGGGGGCAATCCATCTTGCCCGTTCAGGGCTAATGCGTTCTTTTCGGGCCAACCGGTCAATCTTTTCTAGTGCCCGGTTAGCGCCCCATTGTTCCCACCCGATAGGTTTTACGGCACCGGACCAGCGCCCAAACTTTAGGTCGCCTGCTTCGGTCCCTTTGACAGCGCCCTTGATGCCTGTTTTGAGCTTGTCGAAACCTTTGACAGTGTTTGCAGCGCGTACTGCACCGCGTGCTCCTGATGCGATAACGCCACCGGGGACGTACGTGATGGGGTCGAGGGCCACGTCGAGTGCGAAACCTCCGATACCTTTAACCCAGGGGTTGACGTTGTTTTCTGTATCTTTGTAGTCGGGCATGAAGCGCCCGCCAATGGCGTCACTGGCGTTTTCTATAAGTTCATTACCGAGAACATAATTCTCGGAGTCCATGTCGTTCATGAGGGATGCGCTCATACCGGAACCGAAAGCGCCCAAGTAGTCCCCGAATTTACCTAAATGAGTCTCCCCATCCTCCAAGGGCTTGATGAGGCCAATGCCTTTATCCATGGTGTTGACGACACCTATTCCTGCGGAGAACAGGATGTTTAGGCCGTGCTCAACAGGACGCCACAACGGGTCCCAGTCGAACTTGTCTAACTCGGCACGCCTTTCTGCGCGAGCCTTTTTCCATCTTTCAGAGGAGTCGCTGGGGGAGTTCCGTGGGTCATCTATCGAAGGAGCCTGAGAGGCTTGCCCCGCAAGGTTGCTTTCGCGGTAACGCCTGATTTCTTCGGCGCGTGTGGGCGAGGGCACTATGGGCGTAGACATGTTTTCTCCGTATCCGACTGAGGAGCCGTATTTAATCTAAATGTAGCAGTTTTACTTTCTATCTAGGTACTCATTTACTTGCCCGTTCCACAGCGGGTTCAGCATCGCCATGGGGTCCCGGTTTGCGGGAGAGTTGGCGCGCCAGTCGTACATGAAGTTCATCTCTTCGATAGTCGCGCCCTTAGTCCTCAACATGTACTCTTCAAGTTCAGCAAACTCGGGAGAGTACGGGCGCTCTTGTTCTTTGTAGCCTAATTCGCGGTTCCAGTATTCTTCCTGCACGCTCTTAGGCAAGGTTTCCCAGAACTCTGGGCCCATCTCGCCAGGAGTACCAGGCTGGTACGCGTCAGCCATTTGTGAAGATTCTTGTTCAGAGATGGCCCGCAAGTAGTCTTGGTATGTGGAGGTCAGGTCGGTCTGTGCCATCACTTTGGCGTCACCAGCACCTACATAGTCTTGGTTTAACCTGGACTGTTGCCCCACACTGAGAGCACCCATGAGGCCACCCCAGTTGGAACTGTTGGCCCCGATGTCAGACATGCCTCGTTCTGCTTCCCGAGAAGTCTCACTTAACCGTCCGTCACCAGAGATGCCCAGTTCAGCGAACGAGGACGCCCGCGATGCAGCGTCAGCGTTGATACGTTCTTGCGTGTCAGCAATAAGAGACTCAGATTGTGCAGCCCCAGCGTTAATAGCATCAGTGTACGCTGCTGCGCTTTGCCCCGCCATGGGCTTCATCATGTCAGCAGCCTGGTCATACACGTTGCCAATGTCACCACGAGCATTGTTGTACTCGCCTTCAACCCTGCCCCGCATTTCGTCGTAGTACGCGGAGACTGCACCACGGTTGTCGTACCCGGACGTGCCACCTGTCATTTGACGTTCACGCATGAAAGCGCTGGGGTCTCCGCTGTCACTACTGTTTCTTAGGAAGTCTCCCCCCATCCCCGTCTGGTTCCCGTCATAAGTTTCCATAAACTGCAGAAATTTTTCTTCCGCCGACAAAGAGTAGCTTGTGTTCTCCATGTTCCTAACGCCAGGCGTGAACTGAGAAGGGGCGTTGGCTGAGCCGTATGGGGCGTAATCCTCGGCTTCTTTCCCGTGCCACCAGCCGACAGAGTTGTTTACAGCAGTGTCGGCCCAATCAACAGCGGTGCTATTGAAGTTATCGATTCCTGTGTCCCATTTGCCCGCGCTGCGCCTGATGCTGTCAAAAATTTTATTTATTCCAAATAATTCTTGTTCGGCAGGCTTGTTCAGCCATTCGTTAGTTCTTTGACCTCTTGCCTGGTTAGCGTCGTATATTTCCTTAAAGTCGCTACCGGCTGGCTTCCACACTGGAGGGAGCTTGCCTAAAAATCTGTCTAACCCTGCTCTGGCGTCAATCCAAGACTGCGCTTGCGGGGATGGCCTGTCCGAGTTCTCACCAGGGAGCCAATCCAAAGAGTTGCCAGGAGGGCCGTAATCTTCTTTCCTGCGCGACCCATCTTTGGGGCCTTGCCGTGAAAGCCAGCCTTCTTGAAACCCCATTTTAGCCCCAACCTAACGTGTTACGAATGTTCATGGTGGAACGCCCGGCGCTCTGCCCGCGTGCCTGGTTCAGGTCGCTACCGTATCGGCTTCCAGCAGTGGTGCCTCGTTGCCCGAGGAGGCCATAAATGCTTGCAAGTGCGTTGAAGTCACCGTCGTATAAAGCTGCTTCTTGGATTCGGTTTGATTCGTCCATGTGGGCTTCGAGCGAACCTCTCGCACCAGACTGTTGGGTTACGTTCTGTTCTTGACTGTTAATGTCAGCGCTTGCGCTTTCATATTGCCCCGTTAGCCTATCCAAACCTTGTTTGTATAGCCCGGATGAGGCGAGCCCTCGTGATGCAAAGTCTTCACCTTGTGCGAGCGTGTCACGGTCTCGGGCTTGCCCGAGGTCTTCACGAGAGTTATCAATGCCACGGTACTGGTTTTGACGGTCAAAAAGGATTTGTGCGAGCGTGTCCTGAAAGTTGGTTGCCATGTTGTTGCGGTCTGACCGGTACATGGCGTCACTGTTAAACCAGTCAACATCCCGCATGCTTTGGCGTGCGGGTGCGACGGGTGCGGAGTACGCTGCCCGTGCGGGTGCAGGTGCGGTGTTGACCGTGGGGTTGGAGTCGTGGTCGTGGGGCTTGATGTCGGGGGGATTCTGGTAGCCTACTGGGCGGATTGCCCAGGGGTTTTTCCCGCCTCCGCTACTAGCTTGAGTCGCTGTCCGGGGAGTTTTGGTTTGGTTTGGGGGTTCGCCGTAAACCATTATTTGCCTCGTCTCATAGCGTTAGAAGTGCCATAAGCACCCTGACTGTTGTCCTGCATCCAACGCAAATACACGTTACGTTTCATCTTGTTGCGACGTTCCCTGTCAATGTAACCTTCTTTGTTGGCCGTCCTGCCACCATTAGGGGTAGAAGTAGCCGAGAGGCCGTACCGTTGCTGACCGGCAGCGTAAGGGTTCTTGGCGTAGGTGCCAAGCTCATACGATTGTTGCATGATAACTCCCTAAGAAACGTTCCTGCCTCATAATAGCTCACATTATTGCAGAATGCTTGAGATACCCTTCTTCGTTGTTGCGTGAATAGACAAAGCCATGATTCTGGCAGGACCCGTAAGCGCAGTCCCATCAGTGGTCAGTTGTACCTTGAACGAACAACGCCGGAACCGCATATCTTTCTGGAACGTAGCGTTCACCCTGTACGCAGTCGTTGACGGGTACACAATCTCTGTCAACACAGCAGGGTTCTTAGTCAAAATGTTGTCCCAAGTACCAGCTTCTAACCCATCCCAGGTGTACGTTTCCATGTCATCCCATGACACTACGACAGAAGAAAACTGTACAGGTATTGCTGTACCGTCAATGTCGCGGGCCGTAAACACGTCAGCCGACCAGTAAAACAGGCGTTTCCAATGGTCGGGGATTTCAAAGTCGAAGGATTTGGTTTGCGCGGTACACACTATTTCTTCAACGTTTTCGTACAAATACGCGTCCGTGGCTTTGTACAAGCCGTTGAAACTCGTGGTGAGAACCCCTGTAACACCAATCATGCTGTCAGGCGTCAAATCGTCTTGAACTCGGGGCACAAGGATACCCCAACCAAAACGTGTAGTTGGGCTGTCCCATGACGTCCACGACCCGCTTTCGAGGTCCAGGACATACATGCCACCACCAAACCAGACAACAGCGCGCCTCCCAAATACGGTTAATGCGGAAAAGAGTTCCAGTTCGGAAGTAATCTGTGTCTGCTTGAACTGGATTCTACGAATGTCGTTTAGTGGGTAGAACTGGTATGACACGAACCTGTACAGGCGCCCATTGTTTAATACCAGGTACGAGAACTCGTACTCTGCAACAGAGTATCTATTGTCGGCCCCCACAGTGGAGTCCAACACTTGTAATGTTCCAGCGATGGGCGCTGTCTCATACCGGAAGTAATACGTGCTTTGCCCACGAAAAATGAACAGTTCGTTGGGGGCCGACAGAATTTTGGTGATGAGCTGACCGTCACCCCTTGACACATCAAAGTAGTTATCAGAGTCCCAGTCGTTGATGCTGGTAGGCACAGCAGTCGTAATGTCAGAAAAGTAGATGCGTCCCCGGTTGTATGACGCGTTTCGCGAAATAAGGAAAAACCGTGACTTGTGCAGCACAAGCTGTTCCCCTACAGGCATGGGGTCCACCCCGTTGAGTTGGGTGAAACTTGTGCCGTTCCAGTACCCTCCCGGCACAGTGGAGCTACAAATGTAGAGGTCGTCGTTGTGTTGCGCTGCCCCCGACCCCACAATAGTCGTCATTTGTTCGTAGGTTTCATTGACCGTGTCAAACAGGTATGTGCCGAGCGACGTTGCAATAACAGCGTAAATAACTTGGTCGGTGTCCGTGTAATACCCCAAATGTTCCATCGTCTCAGTAGAGACTGGGGGGTCAGCTATTTTGACAATGGGGGGCCTGGATACGAGGGAACCGTTGGAGTCCAACTCAAAGTTGGTTGATTCGTGCAGTTCGCTGTCGTCAATGGTTGTAATGTCAGAAACGTTATTGAGCCCGCCGTTGAAGGATTTAAGGTCAACACGTTGTGACCGGCTGCTCTTACCTAACTCACTGTAACCATCCTGTGATGTTGCCCCCACCATTAGAGGTCCTCAATACGCGCCGTGTTAGTGGGGTATGTGTTTGTTTGCCCCACGTTTTGTTGGTTCGCGAGCATCCCCATAGCAATCGAATACTCTTGCTGCTTGTACTGGGCAGCTTCCCAGTTCTCATCCAACTGGTACGCCCTGGCTAACACAAAGTCCACGACACGCTGGAAGTATTTGTCTGGGACGGTCAGCGTATCACTCAGCGCATCGAGTTCTAGGGGTTGCGCCACATAGAACAGTCGTAACCCATTTGTTACATTTTCCATTGGTTTTGGGTACAAGTACACGTTCCCTGCACGCTCATACCAAATCTTAGGCTTCACGTTTGTGGGGTACGTGGCAGCGTCAGGGGTGGAAAGAATATACTCTTGTGCTTCCTGGAAAGAGTAATACTGCAACGGCACACCACTGTAATGGAGGGCCTCAATATATTGCACTCGCTGTGCAGGGTATGTGTATAAGTCCTGCCCTGATACAACGTCAGTATCCGTAGTTTCCTTCAGAATAGGGTTCTGGGAGACAATCTCTTGCTGTGCAGAGTTTATCCACAGCAGAATGTCGTTATCTGTTATTTGGCGCCCATCAGGGTCCCCAAACTGGCGTTTGACACGCACAGACACCTGAGTGCCAGTTTTGGTAAAGATTTCTGCGGGCATAGTTAACTCCAGCGTCTCTTGTCGAGTTTATATTCCATCATCTCACGCTTTTCTTCTTTTCGGTCAGCGTTACGGCGTTCGTCCATGACGCGCCTCGCGTGCCCCAACGCATCAAACTTGTCCAGCTTTTTCCCGTACCGGTGTGTATCCCACTCGAACACTTGGGCAACAATGCGGGCGTCGAGCATACTTTCGGGGTATGCAGCAATAATGTACTCCGGCAACCCCATGGGTTTATGGAACAATGCGTAGGGTTTATTGGGTTGGTCGGCAAGGTACGGGTGCCCCGGTGGGAGCTTCTCCAAAAACAACTCATGGTTGTAATCGTTGATGATTTGTGCTGCTTCCCTACCCGCTGGGGGCAAGTCCAAATTCTTAAATAAAGTAACCATACGTTAAGGATACAAGAAACCCCCGCCAGGAAGGGTTGTGGCGGGGGTTTCTTGTTGTGAGGGGAGAAGAGAAGTTTTTAGACCTCTGTGATACCACTCAGCTTACCATGGGCGTTCCGGCGATAAGTCGTCAGCTCAGAGTAGTTCCGCATTTCTGCGATGAACCCGTCAACACCAGGCATCTTCTGCCAGGTTGCACCCTGCTCATCAATCCATTCCCAACCTACGTTGGTGTTGAGAGCAAGCTCTTTGTCGTTGGGGAACCATGCCACACCAGCAGGTGCGTCAAAGTCGGTCATCATCGGAATGTCACCGTAGGGAGTCGTGAACGAAAGCCCGCCACCAACACCACCGTTAAGGTCGGTCTTGTTGACGAACTGGCGCATACCCTGAAGCGCATTCCAGTAAGCCCGGTACACACCAGGAGTGGTGATAATCCGGCTTGGGCGTGAACCCTTTTTGCGAACGTTCTGGATGATGTTGTCGAGGTCAAGCTCAACGAGAGCCCCACCACCGTCAGCAGGCACCGCCAGGTACGACTTCCAATCACCGTAGGTTGCCGGGTCGATACCGTAAATAGTTCCCGAGTCTTTGATGATTGCACCGAATCCGGTCCATTCCTTGTTCCACGAGTTTGTGCCGACAGCGCCGACTTTCGAGGAACGCACGAGCGCGTCACCAACAGTAACCGACTGAGCAACATCAACCGTGATGGTCAAGGTGCTTTCGTTGATTGCTGAGATGGTGAGGTAGTTCGTGTTGCGGACTGTCGGCGTGGGGTTGCCGAGGGTGGCATAGGTGAGAACGTCAAGACGAGTACCAATTTCGAGGTACTGTACTGAGTCCACAACTATGGCGGTGGAAGACGAAGACGTCGCTGTAGTTACTGCGAGTGTCCCTGTCCCGTCACCATAAACCTGACGGTTTTGGTCCTTAGCAAGGTCTTCCTTCAGCCTGGACATTTCTTCACCGACATAGTCAATGAAAGCCTGAGGGTTGCTCTTTGCCTGGTACATGACCTGACCGGTACACTGAATCGCTCCGTAGAGGCTCTTCAGTCCGGTGGAACCACGAGCATAAGTTTGCTGTCCCGCTGTGGGCAGAACCTCAAGCTCATTTCGTGCACCAATACCGTGGTTACGTCCGAAGTGTGCAGTGAAGTTCACTCCAGCACCACCGACGTTTGTGATGTTCTTTGAGGTGCTCTTGATGTGTCCAAGAGCAACCGTTTCGTTGTTAATCTGCTCGTTTACACCTTCGGAATAAATCTGTTTAAGGATTGCAGTTCCGATGGAAAGCGATACGCCATCAGCCATAATGTTTTCCTTTCGTAGGCTTGGGGGGTAATGCTATTTCTTTTGTTACCAAGCCGTAAGGACGGCCTCACAGAAAATGTTACCAGAGTCTCACATAATTTGCGTTATTGTTGTGCGCCCAACCTTATCGCTAAAGCCAAAGCAGCACTTCTCTTGGAATCTTCTGATGTGAGGTCGGGCGGTTCGGGGGCGTTCATCCCGTTGCCACTACCCATAACTTTGGGGGGACGTTTCGATGCGTACTTCCTACGAATGTTTTCGTCGTAGTCACGCATTTCGTGGAAAGCTTTCGACACGCTGGGCTCCCCGCCTTGGGAAGAGTTCGCGATTGCACGCTTTACAACCTCTTGGCGGTTGAAGTCCCCGTACTTTTCTTGCAACTTGTTCAGTTCGCTGTCTAGTTGCGCACGCCCCGCAGCTTGCTGTTGCTCTTGAACTTGTCTTGTGTTCGTGTCGTTCTGGTACTGTTCCATTCTTTCGAGGCGCGCCATGGCTTCTGCGAGCTGTTTTGATGCTGGGCTGTCATCTTCTGGCGCTTGCTGTTCTGTCGAGTCGTCCCACTCATCCATGAACAGGTTGTCGTTGTTGTTGGGTCGCTGTCTTTTTTGCGCTTGGATTGCAGCTTGCTGTTGGGCGAGCTGTTCGGCAGCTTGCGCGTCACGTCCCCACCCATAAGTTTCGCCTAGACCATCATAAAATTTGCGGGGGTCCTGTATGAGGGCCCTCTGGATTTGGACTGCCATGTCCATATCTTTTTCCGTGAAACCTTGCTCCGCGTATTTGCGGTACGGGGTGGCTTCCTCGATGACGCGCTGGTATTGTCTGCGCCATTCTTCAACGAGAGGTTTAATGTCTTCGTGGAGGGGTTCGGGGACGATGTCTTCGATTTCGCCCCAAGAGATTGGCCCATCGTCGACGGGCTTTTCCCCTTTATCTACGGGGGTTACGGGCTCTACAGCCCCGTCATCGTCGGCGGGCGTTTCGTCGCCTACAGGCTCGACTGGTTCAACCGGTTCGATGGGCGTGTTGTCGTCAGTGTTCTCAAACCCTTCAAAGCCCTCAATTCCGCTGAGGTCCAGGTCTGCGAGCGTTACTTTGTTATCGTTTTGGTTAGCCATAAGACTAACTGTAGCATACGGGCTATTGGTTTTTGAGAGCCTTCAGAAAGTCTATAAGGCCCGGTTCAGAAGGGGCTGCCCCCGGAACGTACCCAGGAGGGGGCATGGGCTCTACCCCGTACATACTCATTACAGGGGGGCGGGGGAGTTTTGAGCCTTCGGGGTAGTTCGCGTCTGCTATACGCTCTCTTTCTGCGTTGTTGTAATTTTTCAGCGCGTCATCGTATTTGCTTTGCATCCCCATCCTTGCCCCTTGAACTTTTTTGTACGGTAACGACAAGTTAGAAAACAATTCAGTCAACTTTTTGTTGGGGCGGTAGGGGCGCCCGTCTCCAGCGAAAATCGCGTCCCCCCAACCGCCATTAGTCCTTCCTTTAATCAAGATGGCGGGAGCCCTGTCGGGCTTGAGAACAAACCCTCTTCTTTCGGTCCATTTCGTGAACGCGTCCAAGAACCAAGGGGGTAGCACTTCATCTTTTCGGAAAGCTTCTTGGAGACTGTCCCCCACAACACTTATGGGTCTTTGTATTGTGTCAGAAGCGACTTCAGTTTTTCTCATCAGAAAATCGTTTATTGTTTCTAGAGTGACAGGAGCCTTACGTTTTTCGAGCCCTGTCTGACCCGGCACCCCTATATTCCAGTCAACAGTCGCGCTGTCGTCTCGCCACCCCTCATAACCCTGCCTCCTCAAATCTTGGACGATTTCGTCGTCCCATCTTGTATTGACGTTAGGCCCAGTGGTCTGGGAGCCCCCCTTGCGGATAGAGCTAGTCCCGCCCACAAAATCTATACCCATTTCTCGCGCTACATCGTTTGTCATGTAGCCTTTTGATTCTTGCGCCCTTTTTATTTGGTCAAAAACAGACAGTTTGGGCTTGTATTCGTTGTCGCCAAAACCGCCAAACCTGGCTCCCGAAATTTGTGGGGTGGTTAGCCAGGTATGTGCCGTCCCCTGTGGCCCTGCCGGAATCTATCGGGACGTCGCGGGGGTGCAGGAGAGTGTCGGACTCGCTTAAGCGCGCGTTCCTTGAACGGTGTACCATGGTAGCTCTTAGATAAGCTGCTTGTATGGGGCCCGGAATGTCTATAAGTTCATCTGCGGTCAACCCTTTAACAGCGGTTGCCCCCGAGGGGTTTGCTGCTGATGCAATGAAAGCTTTATTACGAGGCATCCCTATGCCCGCAAGATGCGATGTGCCTTTTGCTACTTGTGCGGGGTGCTGTATTACGCCTTTTGCAAGTGGAGCGTAGGGCGCGAGCTTTTTGGCTACCGCCCCTACCCCAGCGCCTACTCCGTACCCGCCTAACGCCATCGCACCATCTGCGAAGAACGGTAGTGGGTTGTCTGCTTTGGATTGGCGCGACGAAAGACTCCCTCTAGTACCAGTCAACCTATCCGCGCTGAAAGGCATAGTTAATTCGAGTGCTGTCTGGGCAGCTTCTTCAGAGTCCGGCAGGTAGTTTCCTATCCCGCTTTGACGAATCCAGTTATTAAACTTGTCCACCATTTGCTGACCAATGTTTCTTTGGTCCGACTGCATCACCGCAGCAGGCTTAGCAGCAGGGGGTGGGGTTACAGGACGGCTTGTGTTCCCGTAGTCAGTGAGAGCTTTGAGGTACGCGTCGCGTTGAGATGTACTTTTCTGTACAGGCGCACGGTTCTGAAACCGCACAGCCCTGTCGTCAACCATGACGTGATTTTATCATGTTAGAGGTCTTGCTGAGGGCCCATTCCATCATTCATCCCCGGCAGGGGTGGCATCCCCATAGGTTGTGCGCCAGGACCATCAGAACCAGCAGCCGGTTCAATACTTCCCGAGTTACCAGGTTCATATGCTCCTCCAGGCTGGGGGCCACTAGCAGGAATCATGCCCGCCATACGCAACATGCGACGCACTTTGTGCTGTGCAACATGGTTTGCTACCTCATCCAACACGTAAGGGGGTTGCATCTTAAACGATGCGCCCTTCTGCATTAGCTCATGAATCTCAATATGAACATCATCGTTATCCCACTCATTGATGGGGATAACACTAGGGCGGGGAGGTGGCTCTTGCGTCATCGGGTCAATCTGCACTTCACCCATCTGGAGTTTCTCCGCGTACATGGAGTCAGCTTCCGCCATCTGCTCCTGCGTGAGACGTTTGAAGTCAATGTTTTCTTGCTGAGCAGCCCGCTTATCCACAGCACGCCGGTTAGTCCACTGTTGCAACATGGGCATGTCGAGCAGTTCGAAACCTTCCTGCGGTGACATGTACCCGAACTTCATGAAGTCCATCACGTTTGCCATGCGCGCACTCTTCGACTGGGGCAATGCGCTCCCCGCTTCGATACGCAAATCTGTACCGCGTGCCACGTCAGAACCCTTCAAAAGGATTGCCTCGTAGCCACCATCCTCACCTGTAGCTTTCACCAAACGTTCAACGTCCCAGTAGTCAGCACACAGTGAGAGCGACTGGCGGGCAGTACGCTCCACAGCATCTTCGAGCGATGTAATAGTCGGCCCCAGGTACGAGTCGTCACGTTCCTGCAAGTATGCGATAGCTGTAGCAGCAGAAATACCGCCAGGGGCTTGCCCCCGGCTAACTTCGTGTTGGCCCGAAATGTCTTCAAAGTTCATTTGCTGGCGTTCGTTGAACTGGACCACATAGCTTGGTAGGTCCTGCAAAGGCAACGGGGAGGGTCGGATAGCGTTCGGGCGTACAGGAATCCACAACCCAGGCTCAGTCGTAACCTTCTGGGGGACCACGGAGCCTTCATCGAAAAGCACTTGTGGTTTGCTGGTACGGTTCTTCGCCTCAATAATTTGAGACTGTGTACGGTTGTACTCGATTTGTAGGGGGATAAGGTCGGCAATAACAGAGTCAGCGTAGAACCTGCCTGTAGGGATGTGCGTAATCTTTGCGAACGGGTACTCTTTGTGACCGTAAGGGAGCCCGGTAAGGCCCGCCTGAATAATGCGGTCATTCACGATGGTGACAAACCCGCCCTGGGGGAGAATCTTGGTAGTGCCCGGCTTTATCCACGCCTCAATGAGGGTGGCGCTGTCAGGGGTTGCCTGTTTGTTGGGGGCGATACCCATCTTCTGTGGGGACATAATGTCTTCCAACTGGGAGTCCTGAGAGATGCTGAAATCTTTGGGGAGCATCTCCTTGTAGGCCAGCTCAATCCATTCCACAGATTTGTTGTACACGCAGAAAATGTAAGGCTGGTCCTGGATGTCTTCACTGACCAGGTCGGGGACAAGAACGTTGAAAGGGCTGAGAGCAGCCCAGCTCACGTCACCATAAATTTCGGAACCACCATCGTAGCTTTGGTCATCCCAGTACGTTTTGATAAACGAAGTCCCGGTGATGGTCAGCCAGAACACTGCCTCGTTGATGGTCTTATCAAAGTTGAGTCTGAAGTAGAGCGACTCCCACACTTGCTCACCAGCTCTTGCGGAGAACACATCGTCATCGTCGTTGCTTGCGGGCATGACGCTGGCGGTGGGTTTCCCGGAGGTGAGCTTTGCAATCTCGGTACGGATGATGGGGCGAATCTTGTTGACCGTAATCCTGGGTGTGTACTTATCCAGTTTCGGGAGAGGAATCAGCTTGTCCTCTTGCTTGCTCCAGTCCACATACTGTTTGCCCATATAGAACGAAAGGTTTGTGTACCATTGGCGTTCGTAAGAACGGCGCACTTCACGCATCGTGTTGTACTGACGTTTAGCCCACGCGACCAGTTTGCGCCCGTCAGGACTATTAGAAAACTTGAGGACCTGAGCAGCATCAAGCATTTTGGGGTTCATGTCACGCTCGTAAGTGCGGTTGTCCTCAGGGGACCCGCCTTCGGCGGGGTCCTCTGTCATGTCAGCAGGGCCCCCTGCCAACATAGCCTCATCTTCGGCTAAGTCTTTATTTACTTTTTTATCCGACAGCCCGCGTGATGGCATCTAAGTCTTCCTTGTCTATCTCTACTTCGTCGTCAAGCTCACCTTGCAGGCGCGCCTCTTCAGCTTCATACGTTGTACCTGAATTGTACCGCGCATGTGCCTCATATTCCGATGTTTCCGCAGCTCGCTGTTGCGCGTACTTAATTTCGCTGTACGCAAGAGCATCCTTGCTGGCAATAATTGTTATCGCATCATCCAGTTGTTTCGTCATCGGCAACAACAACATCGCTGTCCGATGTGATTCTGTCTTCATCAACCACGCCACCAGGAAGAGAGTCAACAGCGTGGTTGACCCCAGCAAGCTCGCCAATAGCATCAATAGATAACTGTTTGATTCCATTTATTACTCCTTCAATAGTTTTTGGTACGTGTGAGAGCGCGGTCTCTAGTTCTTTGATGCGCGCTCTTGCGACACGCAAATCTTCGTGGACCACGTTGACTGCTTCGTCTGATTCGACTTGTGAAATGTAGCTGAACTGGCGCGCAATCCATCCCATGCCCAACGCTGAAACGTAGACTTGTCCGTAGTCCTGGATTTGGAATCCTAGGTCCAGGGCTTGCCCTTGTTTGTTGCTGTTGGGGTAGCCGGTCAGCACGCACCTCTGGGGGTACACAGTCATGACGTCTACAAATTTCGTGTTACTGCTAGGCATACTTCTCCTTATTTATATGAGTACAATGATACACCACAACGCTACTCTATCCCGTTGAAGTCGTAGCCGACATTAGAGCCCATCCTGTTGTTCAGCGCCCGCGAGTTCCGCCGTTCCAACTCAGACCTATGACTGTACACAACGTCCAGCAAGCCCTCCGCATACTCCGCATGGTCATCGCTCTCACCAGCATAATCTTCTGGCGTCAAGTCAGCCATGAACGTCATCAGATACCGCAAAGCATCAGTAGTGTGGTCATCCTTCTCACGCTGACCCTCAGGCTGATTCTTTAAAGCTGCAACTTTCTTGTTCACAAAACGCATCTGCTTAGCGCCCTTAAGCTCCCGGATACTGTTATGGCACTCTTTCAGCATCATCAAGAAAGGTTTCCCCGTCTTCGGGTTCATCGACAAATACTGCAAAATCTTGTTAATACCCGGTTGCTTAAAACGTGGGATACCCTCCACATTGATATAAATACCGTGCTTAGCGTATTCAGAAATTATGTCCGTACCCGTCACAGCAGTACGTTGCTTCATCGCCGGGTCGCCCGTCACCAAATACGGTGTGCAATCCAGTTCAGCGTTTATCCTATGGATAGCTTCCGCATGTTCGGCAACAGTCGCACCAGCCTGGTAATACTCTTTAATAACGGTCAGCCCGCCCTTAATATCAGCAGCAACCCACAACCACGCTGTCGGGTTACTGATTCCATGGTCGCCCGTCAAGTACACACGCATCATCTTGGGGTCGAACTGGAACTCCTCAAACGTTTCGTTTGCGTGCGTAATCTCCTTGAACTGTTTATATAGCGAACCAGAGATAGCGAGATACTCGCCACCAAAACGCACAGCCCTGTCCTCCGGGCTCATATTCCCAAAAATACGGTCCAAAGCCTCCTTGGTCAAATGGGGGTTCTCGTCAGAAGCCATCTGTACTAAACCAATCCTAGGTTCCCGCCCATTCTCGACGTCCTCAAAGTAGGGCGCGTACAGGTCGTCATAAATCCACTCCATACCTGCAACAGGAGTTTCACTAATCCACCAAAACCCGTTAGTGTCCAACAACCGCATGAGACACTCATCGAAAATAACTTTCGGGCACTCTTCATCGTAATGAATCCAATGCCTTGATGTTCCCGCAAACTTATCAACATCCTGGTCTTGGGACATAAACTCAATAAAAGAACCATCTTTTAACGTCAACGTGTGGTGCATTGCCGAGTAGCTCTTCTCCCAAGAGCCTTCCTTCAAATACTCTTTAGGCATGTATTGCCTGTACAGGGGTAGAATGATTTTTTCCACACCGTTTAAGAAGTCCACACACACCACACGCCCACGCACTTGACCCACAAGGTTCGGACGGTACGGGTGAGTTTTTGTTGTGTACCAGACACCCTCCAACACTGACGCGACAGACTTGCCGGACCTGTTCCCCGCCACGAACAGTCGCTCCAAATGTGGCAGTTTATGGAATTCTAGTTGCCGTGCGTGGGGGACGTAACCGTGAGCGTTGGGTTGGCGCGCCTGGGTGAGAAGTTCCTGCTCAATGTCTTGAATCATCGCCATGAAATCGACGGGCTCGTCCTTAGCGTTTGACCCTCTTGCAGCGCGGTATCCCATTATTGGCGTTTCATGGTGGCGAGAGGTGTGAGCCTGTCGAACTCTTCAGGGAGCACCTCGTCTATGTGAGAACCGCAAAACCTGGCCCCCATGGTGGCAAGCACCATAGCGTCAGCAACATTGTCGTCCACAACGTCGCACCCTGGATACCACCTGTTGACAGCCTCAATAACTTCAGGCTTTTTCGCGTTCCCTTTACCGGTAGCGTATTTGGCTCTCGACCTGGGCGGGACAACAAAAAGGTTCTCAAACCTTTCGTGCCTCATTTGTTCCCATTCGTAGATGGCGTGACGTATCAGCCACCAACTTCCAGAAAGCTCATGCGACTTCGCCCCACCACTATTAAAGCTGGGCCCCTCCATCACAATAATGTCGTCCGGTTTCATGATTGCCACCGAACACATGACCGCGTCCGTAATAAAATGAAGGCGCTCATGGCCCCTCAGTTTGTTCTTCGCTACACTTAAGTGCTCCCACTTCACAACACCTTTTTCCGATTTGGTAGCAAGCGCAAGCCCCGTACCAGTCAAAGACGGGTCAATCCCCAAGATTTTTTTCATAAAAAACACAATACACGACTAAGGAAACAGCATGGTTGAGTTAGCAGCAGACGCCAACAAAAAACGACGCGAAGAACAGATAGAACGCTTCCGCGACGGCACCGCCGGTTCCACACCAGAAAAAGCGCCCTCATCCCGCTACCTCGACTGGTTCCACGGTCAAACATCGTACCGTCGCGCCACAGACCTCCACCACCAGATTGGGTTCAATTCCTGGGATGCTGCACGCGGAGACCACACTCACGACGGTGCCGACTCAAGCCTCATTCTTGACGGGCTCACCATTGAAGGCCAACGAGGTACGGACGCCTACAACCAGTCTGTTAATGCTTTGCTTGTGCGCTTGGGCGCCACAGACAACAGCACAGCACCCTAAATATCAGCCCCATGACGTCGCGCCTCTTCACGGCGCAAACCGTCCTCCTTGTACACGTCAGCATCCACAGCACGCGTCTTAGGGTCATGGTCAACATAGCCTCCAACCGGGGTAAACGGAACAGAAGCATCCACTGTCCCGTCCTCACGCTCTGGCCTGGGCCCATAATGGGGGTCATTCTTACCATGCCACTGATTGTGACACCAATCACAAATCCTGTGCAGGTTCGTCCCCACATTGTTATTCAACGTGTTCTTGTCAGGCCCATGATGGCGGTCCGACGCTGGACGACCAGGACACCCCATGATAGGGACCACCCCACCACCAGCCTGCAACAACCACGCCCACTCGCACACTGAACCAGGCTTAATCGGGGCAGCCTTGGCAGCCATTTTTCTTCCAGACGATAGGGGGTCCGCGTAACTGTCAGGCGATTTAGACCCACCAAAACCCTCAATATACGTATCAATAGGCTCATCGTCAACTAGGGGACCAACATAGTTCCATCCTCCGGCCTTACTATAAGAAGCTAACTCCTCTTCCTTAAGGTACGTGTACGAATCGAAGTCACCCCCACAGCAACACGATACCCACTCAAACGCTGTACCACTGTCATTAACCATGACCCAAAAAGAATCACACTCGTCATGAAAATGTTGTTTACAGAATGTGCATAAGTCTTCAATCTTGACCTCAGGTACACTTTCTCCTCCTTCCAAAAAAAAAGGGGAGTCCCCCGAATCGGAGAACTCCCCTTCATTTTCAAACATTTTTACCTAACTTGTTTTGCTAACAATCTGTCTTTGCGTAATTCGTCATTAGTGTACACGTCCCACGCATCATCAGCCTCTTGTCTTTTAGCGTTGAATATCTCCCATCCCATTTGCACTACTTTATTAGGTGCTTCCTGCCAATTTTTGATAATCTCATCAATAAGTTCGAAAGACGCTTTTGCGCTTTTATCTTTTAGCTCCCACTTTTCATACGGTGTCAGTCTCATCAGCTTCTTCTTTTATCTTTTCGTAATCGATAGGTGATTCGTAATTTCCTACACCAGCAGTAGGGACCTCAGAATCTTCTCCCCATTTACTCATGATGTTTCCCTTTCTTCCTCATCGTGCAAAGCTGTCATCAATTTTGACAACATATCAGTTGCACTATCCAATCCTTTTTAACCTTCGTACAACCCCACACCCGTGTACTTGATACCACGCTTAGTTTTTTCCTTCACCATAGGCAAACGATTAGACAACTCACGTATCAACTGGGTTCTATTCAACGGGGTCTCCGACTCTTGATTGCACCACAACTTATAGTTGTCATAAATATCGGCAACAGCATAAGACGTGTGCTGATTGATGAAGATACGGTCAGTAATGTACTGAGCGATGTTATCTTCCTCAAACTGGTACTCCTTAGTAGCAATAAGAACACTCTCAGGCTCACGCAACCCGCTGTTCTGAAGAACACGGATAGCGCCCTCCATCATCCAACGAAGAATGCCTGGACCCTCCTCTGACACCAAATTTTGTGCCAACATCTTGTCCTGCTCCTCTAACGGAATCACTACATCAAAGTTGATTTTACGAACTCGACGCCAAAACCCAGCACCACCAGCCGAAACCTTAGGCAAATGGTTGATTGCCAAAACCAGAGTATGTGTTGGTTTAAAGTCAAAGAAATTCTTGCCAATCATTCGAGCAGAGATAGTATCCCCACCCGTCAACATTTTTACCCTAGCTTCATTGAATTTCCCATCAGGTCTCGTTTCAGACCCAATAGCCAACCGGCACCCACGCAACCGAGCAATCTCAGTCGAATGCTCCTGAAAACCCTTATCTAACAAAAAGTTTTCCGGCATTGTAGCCACATAATCCCCCAGAATGCCAGAAGCAACCTCAAGAATAGTTGACTTACCATTAGCGCCAGTACCCACAAACAACGGCAACACATGCTCTATAGACTCCCCAATGAGAGCCAACCCAAACAAATCCTGAATATACTCAATACGCTCATCATCAACAACCATTTTTTTAAGAAACTCAATCCACTTAGGTGTTGCAGTCCCATCAGGCGCTACTGTTGTTTGTTTAGTGTGCCTATCGGTAAACGGATTACCGTCACGAAGAACACCCGTTCTCAAATCAACAACACCATTCGGAGTACACAACTCCATCGTCATCGAATCCAACTTCCGTGCAGGACAGACAACATCAGTAATTGACTCAGCCAAATCAATTGACGCCTTCAAAGACCCTGCTTGAAGAGACCTCTTAACCCATTTGATTCCATTCTCCGTTGGGCTACTTTCAGCAAAATTAAAAGCTGATTCAATCGAGGCTTGCACAATCTGCTTAGTCTCATCCAAAACCCAACGATTACCGTCCCACTGATGCCAGCCTAAATTCGGAACAAAGATGAACTTGCCCGACACAAACGCAGCCAACCTCGACGCATTAGCCGAATCTGTAAACGCAAACGACTCTTCCTGAAACGCAATATCAGTAACAATGTCCTGGGATAAAGCCAAAGCGCCCAACGAAGGGTGGTCATTTGCCATAATATTTCCTCCGTTGGGCGATTCTTTTGGGAGATTCTGCACAGCGCGTAACTCACCCAAACGGTGAGTGTGATAACCAACCGCTTCCGCCAACTTAATCTCCTCGAACGTTGAAACCAGGACCCTCGCCCACCTAAACGTAGAACCGATTTCATTGACTGTCGGTTCTCTACCCTGCGGGCCAGCCTCAAGCAAGGCCCCAAACTTATCGCGCAACAAGTAAACCAGCTCCGAATAAGTATCTGACGTAACACAACCATTTCTTGCAGCAGACTCAATTTTCACAGCCTTCCCGACCATCCAAGGGTGCCTAGCCGAAGGATTGCCATTCGTAATTTCATCAACAAGTAGAGCCGACCAAGCACAATCATGCTCAGCAGGGTCCCAAGAATCAGGAGAAGACACCACAACGAACTCATCAACAGGATTATCCTCATGGATAAACCCATACGCCGAAACAATGTCATCAACCTCTTCTAATGACAAAGGAGTAGAAGCCTTAGACAACCACAACTTTGTTAATACAGGTGAATCTGCGTCCTTAAGGTTGTACGTCCCTGGCGCCCGCAAAACCCTCGGTAAATCATAAACCGGGTCCACATGACCGCCCTCAATACTCGCAACCCTCTGAACCAACTGACCCCATCGCTTACACAAGCCAGAAACATACGCACGATTGTTGTCATTAATGTCACCATCCTCAATCAACCAATACGGTTGAAACCCATAACCAGAGAACACAACAGCCACAGGGTCCGAATTGAGAATACCCGACAACATCGCAATGACATCTTTAGCAGTCTCAGCATCCTTCAAACCAGAATCTTTGAAATCCAAATCCGCCCACAACGCACGCAACTTAGTAATCTTAGACGCATCGCCACGACTCTGGCCTGTAGGAATCAACCCCTTGACCTCGTTGACCATCACATAAACATTGTTTCTATCCTCAGTCAACGTCTGCACAAACGCATCAACATATTTCAACTTCTGGTGGCGCGTATTCCATACTCCAGTCTCATTAAAATACGAGACCGAAACGTTATCATCCTCATCGCAATCAAGCTCCGAGAACAACGCTTTAATCAACTTTTTTGACTCTAACCAATCAAAAACATCAGCATTTTCAGACATATATCCTCCTAAAAAAATAAAGCCGAGACACCCACTTTACAGCAGGTGTCCCGGCATCAGTTATTTAAAACCCAAACATTTCGTTCAGAGTTTCAACAGACAAACCCGTTGCTGCCGAAATCACCTCATTCGTTGTTTCTGGGTTGTTCTTGTGAATCGAGAACGCCATAACATGCGCATCCGACCCATAATCACCCGACGCAGGCATTACTGCCTGAGCTGGCGACGCAAGGGCTCTAGGCGGTGGCGCAACATACGAAACTTCGAAAAGTTTGATGTCGTTATACCCACGCTTAGACGCTTTCTGCGTCGAGCTGTGCTTGATAGTAAGAGTTCCACCCTCTTGCAACCCCACCTTCGCCAAGCCCATATCGGCTAGACAAAGAGAGATAGCTTTCTGAATCGCCCACTTAGCGAAGACACGTCTTTCACCCTTGTCATCGTCAATGTCAGGGTCACGCAACTCAGTCTGCAAAGTGTAAATAATCTGTTGTTTCGGATTACCACTCTTGTCTAACTGAACCTCACCCTCCGGGTTCGTAATCTCAGCAACCTCAGCATCAACCAGGGTTCCTGTAATTGAATCCCCCACTGCATCAAACTTTGCAATAGGGAATCTTGGACCACTCAGTAGTTCATTTGCATCTTCAAATGCCATTGCTTTAGTACCTTTCATTCATCTTAAGAGAAGGTCCCCGACGGGATTGTCGGCCTTCGCATACTGTTTACACGACAAACAACCCGCACCGGGTCGCTGTTGTGCCAACAGATTCTTCCAACCAATCTCTTCAGCGGTATCAATATACCCTTCGAGCTTGGCTAAAGCTTTGATAGCAACCTGCCTATCGTAATCAAACACACGCGGTATCGCATCGCGCTGTAAGTTGCCCTTGTTAGCAGGCAAAAACATGATGCCCACACGAGAAACATTGTACCCTAACTGCTCCCAACCCCACGCATACAGTTGACCTTGAACAAGATATTGATTCTTCAGGTCCCCTTTAGCGACAGTAGACAGGGTCCCATCGCCAACGATTTTCCAATCAACAACGAAACCCTTTCCGTTGTTCGGGAAGAACGCATCACACGAGCCCATTAACACTAAGCCCTTGTATTGATGCACCGCCAACGGTTGCTCAATAATGACCTTGCCTGAAGCCTCATACCTTTTAGAAAAGTCTTCAGCCAGCCCACCATGAACATACGTACCCAGTTGGGCCCGCCAAGACCCAACAAACTGTTCCTTCTCAGTATTAGCCAGCTTACGTACCACACACCGCTGACACGCCATACCAACCTCAGACACACCAATCGTGGTCTGCAACCCGCGCTCCGTAATCGAAAACGACTCAATTGCATCCAACAACGTCTGCTCATCCACAAAATCTGGCAACTCATCCATCAGTAATCCTTTCCAATATGTTCCGTTCGAAGTTCACAGCACGCACCCCGTCCATGAGCGACCTCGTGCTATGAAACACGGAATCATTCTTAGCGGAAATCCTTACATCGATAGTACCCCTAGAACGCAACCTCCAAATCGTAACCTGATGATTACGAGACACACGATGAATCCTATCCTCAACCTGCTCCTGAATATCAGGACTACGAGGAATGTCCAAAAACACTAAATCGTCAGCAGCATCCAAGTCAATACCCACACCAAGACCAGCAGACAACAACACAATGTTTAGTCCAGAAGACACATCCTGGAACCTCTGTTGAATACCCTTACGTTCAGCCTGCGGAACATCACCACAAATAATTTCTGATGAGAATCCTGCCGTGTATAGTTCTTCACGCAACCAATACAAAACACTCGTGAACTGCGAACTAATAACAACTTTTCCATCAGGCGCCACTTCCGCATCCCTTTCAAGATTCCTTTCACGCAACCAACGAAACAACCAATCACGCTTAGGAGACTCGCCACCCATTACAGGCTTAGTAACACCTTCGCCTACCTGCTGAAACTCACACGTTGCGAACTGTTGCGCTCGCAACGCATACACCAAAGCATTCCCTGCGGTCCCATCATCATTAGTCAAGAACTCATCACTGAAAGCTTTGTACGCAAACGCTAAGCCTTTACTAAACTCAAGGTCAATATCCACATATTGTTTAGGTGGCAAATCAGTAGCAACCTCGCCCTTAGTGCGACGAATCATGAGCTGGTTATCCCACAACATCCACCGGTCTTTATGCAACATGTGACCAACTTTTTGCAGTGGCTTATCGAACGTGTTCCCACTTTTAGTGCGTACCGTTATCATTACCTGGTACGTATCAAAGTTAGTTTCTAACCACTTTAGATACCCCATACGTTGAGTTTTGAATACCTGAGGAATCAAGAACCTCCACGTACCAAACCGGTAATACAACTTGCCACGGTCAGGCGTACCCGAGATAGCAAGCCTAATGGCGTCCACGGCCAAATTTTCTGACACATCAAACAAACCACGCCAAAACTGTGTGGCCTCCTGTCTAGTGTCATACTCCATCGGAAGGACCATATGAGACTCATCAATCAACACGGCACAAAAACTAATCTCATGCAACGCAGGCACAAGACATTTTTCTGTTTTAGAAATACCAATCGAATCATGATTCGTGACAATAATGTTTGCCATATCGTCACGGTACAACTTATCAATACGTGCAGTTCGTTGGGCCCTACTGCCCGAAAAAGCATCAATCACATTTACCTCAGGCATATGAGCCTGAATCGTAGGAACCCAAGCAGTGTCACACGTAATAAGCGGTGCCAACACCAACGCTGTACTGCCCTTCTTGAGGACGCCAGATAACTCCAGCGCCCCCAAAGAAGTAAACGTTTTGCCCAGACCAGGCTGGTCAGCAAGCAACATCACCTGCTCTTTAGCAATACGTTCGGCAGCTACACGCTGATAAGGTTTCAATTTATCAGCAATCATGGCTTAACCCATCAACCGCAACGGGCGCGAAGTAACCTGGCTATAACACTCAGGATGCTCATCAATGGAAAGAGTCTCTCTCACCATTGCAGTATTCAACCTGACGGACGACTCATGCTTCATCGAAACAAGAGGCGCACCCCCGTCTTCAATAGACAGATACTCAAGCTCGCCAATAATGTCCTGCAACACAGTTTTGATTGCAGAATCCTTATCGTCAAGCAAACGCTTCTGAGCACGAATCTCAATCAACTGCGCCACCAACATTGCAGCCAACTCAGCATCCTTTGCCACCGTCACATTCGACGGGTCAATCTCAGCCTTATCAACAACAACCCTTTTAGGCACGCGATTAACTATTGTTGTCGTTCCGTCCGACTCTAATTTTTCGAAACTATGCCTATCTGCTTTCAACGCAGCTTCTTTGGCATTATCAATCATTTGCCTTATATCTTCATTCATTACTCCCCCTTTATCATTGCGATTGCTTCAGCTTTTGCCTCAGCCCTTGCCAAAGCTCTTTCCTTCTCGGAACGAAGGAACATAAGCTCGTCGTTGTACAGCCACATAAAATGAAGAAAGTCTGGGTCATCAACCAACCCAATCATATGTTTTAGTTGTTCTTTTTTATTCATTGTGCTCCTCTTCTATCAGAAAAGTTGGGTTACGGTGAAACGTATCCTCCATCGTGAACAAAGTGCCATACAAGCTCACTTCTTTTTCCACATATTCTCTAGCAGAGCCAGTGAATATACCAGGTTGTAACGTTTGCGTAACAAGGATACTATCCATAATTAACGTCGTCTCAAAACGAAACTCACCAGGATTAGTCCTCGAAGGTACAGCACGGACAACAGCCGTACAGAACGTACCCGCATCTGATAACGTCACTTCCTTCACAAAGAAGAAATGAAACGCTCCAGACGCGGGCACTTCCCTCTCAACAAACCCTGAATCGGTCATAACATTCCGCAACGTGCGGATTTTGCTTGCACTAACCAACTTCGTTGAACTTGGACATTATCTTCTCCAGCGCCTCATCAGCAGCCTTCCGAACATTCGCATCAACCTCATTAACAACAGGCTTACCAAACGTTCCCGATACCTTCCAAGCCCCCTCCAAAGAAGAAGAACCCAAAGCCTTAACCTTTGCTTTACCTTTCTTCTTCTTCTTCTTGGCCTTCACAATCCGTTCACCGGCTTGCAGAAGCAACCGTGCATCCTCATCAGACATTTTAGGCGCCTCAACATCTTGTGCGCCTCGTGCCATAGCTGACTCAATAAATGCGGTCACATCAGAATAACGGTAACGAATCATTCCCCTCACCTGACCAGGAGAAACAAACCGTTGAAACGGCAACACAACCTCAGGAGAAGTACGCCACAAATACAACGTATTCACATTCACGTTAAGAATTTCCGCCACCTCCCCTGAAGTCAACAACTTATCTCGACCCTCTAACAGGTCATCAAGGCTAAGATTCGTCATTATCGTATTTCTTGTTAGCTTCTTTTAGAATGTCTTCGACATCCTGAACCGCTTTGTTACTATCAATGGTTTCTAACATGGCGCCCAAAACGCCGAACCCTTCCCTATCGACAGTAGTTTTCAGATAGTTCATCCGAGACAACACGCCCGAACAACCCTCATCAAACTCATCCATAACGAAATCACGAATCTCATGAACACGTTTCCCTTGCTCTTCATCAGACAACGCATTCCACTTATCGTCACCCCCAGTCGAATCAGCCATATCGCTTATCGCCTGCGCAATGATATTGGCAATACCATTCATCATCAGCATCAGCCCCACATCGAAAGTAACGTCACCGTCGATGTCCATTTTAATCATGACAGGCAGAGCTTCATCCTCGTCATTATCAGTTTTGTGCAACTCAAAACGCAGAGAGCCCACAATGTCGCCTATCTCATACTTACTGTAATCAGTCATTCTTAACCATCTTCCTTATTATCATCATTTGAACCCCACCAGGTTTTGCCAAGATACGTGTAAGAATCAGAACCACCAGGCATACTGGGTATGCCATCATCTCCTTCACTACCATCACCATCTTCAGCATTACCCGCAGGCTTTCGCACCACATACGCACCAGGCTCACCAGGCATACCAGGAATAGCATTCCCGTTACCCCCTCCACCCTGAGGCACATCCAACTTCTCAAGAGGCTCACTCATAATGAACATCTCCATAGACTCAACACCTTTCAGGTCTTGCTTTACATATCTGAGCTTCCCTTCTCCTTCATCTTCTGTCCAATAATCTTTGAACACGCCCGTATTAGACCTGGCGCCCACCCTGTTCGGCTCGTAAGAATGAATTTGCGTAAACACATGCTCACCCATCTCCAACAACCTTTCAGGACGATTATCAACCATCTCCTGTGTGACAGGAATCCAATACACAGGTTTAAAGAACGTGTCAGTCGTGTACCACGTTGTCACATTAGGATTCTTTGCGTACTCAAACACATCGTTCACTTCATTCCACGGGGTCTCTCCATTCTCCGTATATATTCCATTCTCCGTATATATAACACCCCAATTTCTTCCGTATTCATTACCATCATCAGTAATACGTATCAACTCAGACAGTGTTTTTATACGTTTTTCTGTTGGTTCAACCTCAAAAGGACTATTGGCATCCCGACGTCTATACGACGACGACACTTGCAACACCCCCTTATCGCCAGCAGATAACGCATAAGCATTACATTGAATATAATCAGCAATCGCATACTCAGAACTTTGCAACGACAACAACTTTGTAATGTTATTGTCCGCTTTCCACGGCCTAGGGAACGGCCTAACTTCTTCGCTCATTACTCACTCTCCTTAAAGAAATCATTAACATCCAAATCAACATGCTCACTCACATGCTCAATCAAAGAAGATATGAAAGATGGTGACGGTGACTGAACCTCAGGGTGAACACTCACATGAGCCATATACATTTTCATGTCACCATCATCCCCAATCTCTTTTCCATCCACATACTTCAAAGCATCCTCCTTATGCACCTGTATGAAATCAATTACCTTGCCCATAACGAACTCCTCAGTACCCTCACCCTTAAGTTGCTCACCGAAAGCCTCAGAAATATCATCACGCATTCCAGAGTGCAAACACATTGCAACAGGACGCAACACTTTTTCCTTCAAATCAAACACCACAGCAACCAATCCTTTCACCGGACACAAAGGAGTCTCATCAGAATAAATCTGTTTCCACAAAATTTGCATCCGACCCAACTCGTGCTTAGGGTTGTTGTAACGCTCAATCTGCTCATCAATAAAGTTATTGACCAGACTGTTATAGAACGCGTCGTGCTTATCTTTATTCATACCAATAAGCTCCAACATGTTTTCCGACTCCAACAACAAGTCTTCCAACCCGTCTTTAACTCTCTTAGCGTCCCTGTCACCTTTCGCTTCATACTTTTTCATTTCAACAAGAGTTTCACGACCCTTAGTAACAAAATGAGTCAACGGACCCGTATGCTCAGTCTGCAACGCCAGATACACCGCTTCTTTAGCGGTCTCCAACCCCTTAGCAAGCAACTCGTCCACCTGTCGCGACTTAGAGCCCTTAGCCATAGGTCCCAACAACCTCTCATTCACAGGGTTAGAACCACCTATCCTGTTTCGTAACGTTTTCGTTGCATGTTCCATTATGTTCTCAAGAGTTTTATCTCTATCATTGAAATCGATTTCACCATTGAACATGTGCCCCCACAAATCATCACCAAACGTATGAATAACATCATCCATAAACTTGCTGATAGCAGGGTCCTTCATATCAGCATTTTCCATGTCATCCAATATGCTCATATCCCACAACGAAACAGGCAACGTATCAAACACGCTGAAATCAAAACCAACAGCACGCTCATCGCCCCGCGACTCCAACCACTTAATCGTGTCCATAATGTACTCTTTAACACCTTTGCCGTCACTTTTTCTATACTTCGTGAAATCTGGTTTTTTATTCATCATTAACACTCCCTCTGGTCACAACTGGACCATATAAACCCGTGAGAAGTCTCTCTTCTCCGGGGACGAAATAACATCAGCAACCTTTACTTTCGCTGCGTCGAACGCTCTATCAATTAGCTCTATATCGTTCTCGCTCTGGTCATCAATATAAATAGTGAGACCATCACTAGCATCAGCAACATACTTATCAGCCATAATTCTTGAGAACATAGCCGGACTGCCATACCCGCTTTCCCACGTATCAGACTGCTCATCAACGAGGAACATTACACGACGCAGAAAATCTGAATGACCCACAATCGCCAAATCATTCATATTCACAGCATCCTCGAACGCTTTCACCTGTACCTCCACATGGGCACACTGTGTAGACGCGAACGACACAATACGACAACGCACACCACGCGACTCAAACCAATCCACAACCTCCAACAAACGAGTTTGCTTATGGTTCAACGCGGACTGCTTGATGTTGCACACCGCGTTAGCGTTGTAAATGATGTTGATGCGCATACCATCAGGGTTTCCATTCACAGCAACCCCAAAACATTCAGGGTCGCCCTCCAAAAACCGGCTCACATCAATATAATCACCCGTAACATCAAACTCAATATCACGACCAATACTGTCCTTAGCCTTCAGGTCATCCTCAGCAGGCTTAAACTTACGTACTTGCCGAGGCTTATTCCTGAACATATCCATCGCTTCCGCCAAAGAATCAAAAAAGTTGAACTCACCATCACTTCCCTTATTATCAGAACTTTTGTTATGCCTTGGCTCCCATCCTTGGTCATCAATAGCTTTAAACACAGCACCAACCGACTCAGCAATAAGACACAACGTATCTGTTTGCAGATACGTGAACACATCATGTCTTTCATTTAATGTGCCCAACACATACCCTCTACCTTTTTTTACGGCAGTCATATTGTTTATATTAGGAAACAACCTCATAATACCCTTTCTTGTCAATAATTACTTTAATGAGTGGGTGGTGGGAGCCCTGATTCAGCAACCCCCACCACCACACCAACACACCAACTCGTAGACGCTCAATTATTTTGATTCGAGTTCTGTCCGAGACCGACATTGCCTTAATGCTTCAGC
>FUWD013430252.1_pt1 | contig 36543 bp, 37 predicted proteins | sample 1063281 | NCBI WGS metagenome assembly FUWD01 (sample SAMEA79048168, study PRJEB19326) | metagenome | biome: marine | reverse complement strand
GCACTGAAGGCTGAGTGCGAAGCCGTCGTTGACTGGTGTCACCGATTCGAGTAAAAACTCACGAGCTCCTTGCTGACCCGGCAGAGCTGGATCGCCTGCTTGCTGTGGGGGCAGAGAAAGCAGAGCCACCGCGCAGGCGCCCTTCATCGTGCCCACCAGGCACTCGGTCTGTACCTCGTCTCTCCTAGCGCCTAAGATTGTCTGCGTGAAGATTTCTGTTATTGGTTGTGGCTATCTCGGAGCAGTCCATGCTGCCTCAATGGCAGAGCTTGGCCACGAGGTGACTGGTATCGACGTTGACGAGGTCCGTATCGGTTCGCTTTCCCAGGGAATCGCCCCTTTTCACGAGCCAGGATTTAATGACCTGCTGGGCGCTAACGCCACACGCCTCACCTTCTCCACTGACATGTCAGCAGCCCACGGAAACCGCGTTCACTTTTTGGCGGTGGGCACGCCCCAAAGGCCGAATGGGTCCGTTGATCTGACCTATGTGGACCAGGCGGTGTCAGATCTTCTGCCTCATCTTCAACCAGGTGATCTTGTGGTGGGGAAATCGACGGTGCCCGTCGGAACCGCAGCTCGTCTCGCCGGGTTGGTTGAGCCGACCGGTGCGCTTTTGATGTGGAATCCCGAGTTCCTTCGCGAGGGGTTCGCCGTCTTAGACACTCTCTCCCCTGACCGCTTGGTCTATGGGGTGAGCGACGATGATTCAGGAGCACAAGCAACTGCACTCCTGGACGATGTCTACGCCACGATTCTTGCCAAGGAAACCCCCCGGTTGATCGTGAATTTCGCCACAGCAGAACTGGTCAAGGTTGCCGCAAACTCATTTCTTGCCACCAAGATCTCCTTCATCAATGCAATGGCAGAGATTGCCGATGTCACCGGGGCAAACGTCACCCAGCTCGCTGATGCCATCGGCCACGATGCTCGGATTGGTCGCAGATTTTTGAACGCAGGGATTGGCTTTGGTGGCGGCTGCCTCCCCAAAGACATCCGCGGTTTCGTGGCCAGGGCCGAGGAGCTTGGTGTTGGCGAGGCCCTCGCTTTCCTGACCGATGTTGATGAGATCAACATGAGGCGACGCGGGCGGGTTAAGGAAATTCTCGAAGAAGAGCTTGGTGATCTCAAGGGTAAGAAGATTGCGGTCTGGGGTCTTGCCTTCAAGCCAGACTCTGACGACATTAGAGATTCACCCGCTTTAGACATTGTCGAATCCCTAGCCCGTGCCGGGGCCACCGTGATCGGTAGTGACCCCGAAGCAACGGGCCCGGCTACCCGACGCATCGATGCTGCGGGACTGGGTGATCGGGTGACACTTGATGCAAACCACCGATCAGCAGCGCGCGGGGTTGACGCAATTGTGGTTGCTACCGAATGGATGGACTACCAAAACGAAGACGCGCTAGCAATTCGGAGCCTGGTGGGGAATCCCCTGGTCATCGATGGTCGTAACTGCCTGCCCGATGATGCCTGGAAGGCTGCCGGCTTCACCTACCGGGGTATGGGTCGCTCTTAGACCCAATCAAATGTCCTGGTGACGGCTTTCTTCCAGGCGGCAAGCGCTTTTTCTCGGTCTTCCACACTCATTTCAGGAACATAGCGTTTCGCTTCGCCCCAGTTCGCGCGAAGCTCGTCAAGGTCAGACCAGTAGCCCACCGCTAATCCCGCTGCATAGGCAGCACCCAGCGCTGTTGTTTCCGAAATCAGGGGTTGTACGACAGGAATGCCCAAAATGTCTGCCTGGAACTGCATCAGGGTTTCATTACCCACCATGCCGCCATCCACTTTCAACTCCACCACGGGGACAGCGGTGTCAGCATTGACGGCATCCAGTACTTCCCTGGTTTGAAAAGCTGTTGCCTCCAGTGCCGCCCGGGCAATATGGCCCTTATTGATGAAGCGGGTAAGCCCCACGATCACCCCTCGGGCATCGGAGCGCCAGTAGGGGGCAAAGAGGCCGCTAAAGGCTGGGACCACATAACACCCGCCGTTGTCGGGAACACTGGCGGCAAGCACCTCGACTTCTTTCGCATCCTTGATGATGCCCAGGTTGTCTCGTAGCCACTGGATCAAAGAGCCGGTCACTGCAATTGAGCCTTCTAAGGCATAGTGCGGGGCGCGGTCTCCCAGTTGGTAGGCAACAGTGGTGAGGAGTCCGTGCGTGGAAAACACGATTTCTTCCCCCGTATTGACAATAAGAAAGTTCCCGGTGCCATAGGTATTTTTTGACTGACCCTTGTCAAAGGCCGCCTGCCCAAAGGTGGCGGCCTGTTGGTCTCCCAGAATTCCTGCAATCGGTGTTTCTCGCATCAGGCTTGATTCATGGACATGACCAAAGATTTCTGAAGACGATCGAATCTCGGGAAGCAACGAAGAAGGGATTCCCCAGGCTTCGAGCAATCCGTCATCCCACTGACAAGTGGCAATATCCATCAAGAGTGTGCGACTGGCATTGGTCACATCTGTGGCGTGGATTCCACCATCCACTCCGCCCGTGAGGTTCCACAGCAGCCAGGTGTCGGGGGTGCCAAACAGCAGGTCTCCAGCTTCGGCCGCCTTCCTGGCGCCTTCGACGTTGTCAAGAATCCAGACAATTTTGCTGGCGGCGAAGTAGGTCGCTAGCGGCAGTCCTGTTTTTTTGCGGAAGTAATCGCTGCCGTGAGCGGCCTCCATGCGGTCAATCACGTCTTGCGTTCTCGTGTCTTGCCACACAATCGCGTTGTAGACGAGTTTTCCCGTGGACTTATTCCACATAATTGCTGTTTCGCGCTGGTTGGTGATCCCCAACCCCGCGATGTCGTGGCGGGTGAGGGTGGCCCTGGAAAGCGCTTCCCCCATCACTTCCCGGGTGTTATCCCAAATTTCCTGGGGATTGTGCTCCACCCATCCGGCCTGGGGCAAAATCTGTTCGTGCTCGCGTTGGCTTTGCGAAACAATCCGCCCCGAATGGTCAAAAATCATGGCTCTGGTGCTGGTTGTTCCCTGATCAAGGGACATCATGTAGGTCTTCATACCCTGGCTCCTTTGCCATACTCGCACTAGTTTTCCTGGCTTCGCCCCGTATAGTGAAGCTTAGTAACGTGCTCCGGGGTCAGTGAAACTCTGAGCCGGCGGTAAAAGTCCGCGACCCGACTGCAAAGAAATTTGTTGGCGGTTGATGGGGTGAAATTCCCTAACCGACGGTTAAAGTCCGGATGATAGGAGACGTGCAACTGCAATGTTGATATTGCAGTGCTCTTTCTCATCCCCCGGGGCGCCCTGAAACAGGAAGCACCGGATGACACTCCCCCCCCAAGACGCTGTGGCCAAAGCGATGGCCCGTGCTCTGGAGCTTGCCCTTCAGGGCCCAGCGGGCGGAGCTAACCCCCAGGTGGGGTGCGTGATGTTGAACCCTGACGGGGATGTTGTTGCCGAGGGCTGGCACGAGGGTTCGGGAACCCCGCACGCGGAAATCATGGCCCTTAACACTCTGATTGGCAAAGGCCTTGACCCCAGGGGGCTGACAGCGGTCGTCACACTTGAGCCGTGTTCTCACACCGGTAAGACACCACCGTGTGCCAACGCGCTGATCGAAGCGGGCATCGCCGAGGTGGTGTATTCGGTGTCAGATCCGGGTGTGGGTTCTGGCGGTAGCGCCCTCCTTTCTAAGGCCGGCATTGGGGTGCACGGAAACGTTCAACATGAAGCAGGAATCGCTCTCATTGAGCACTGGCTTCACGCCATTACTTCCCGCAGGCCCTGGGTCACAATCAAGTGGGCGATGTCACTGGATGGTCGCGCAGCCGCAGCCGATGGCACAAGCCAATGGATTACGTCCCCCACCACCCGCCACCAGGTTCACCTGGATCGCTCCCGCCACGGTGCGATCGCTGTGGGAACGGGAACCTTGCTGGCCGATGACCCATCATTGACGGCGAGAGAACCCAATGGGACTCTGATGGCGCACCAGCCCCACGCCGTTGTTGTGGGTTCACGGAATATTCCCGAAGGCTCTCGCGTGTTAAATCATCCTTCCGGTGTTACCCACCACCCCAACCACAACCTGGGGGAGCTGCTGGATGCGCTCTTTAACCAGGACATCACCAGTCTCTATGTGGAGGGTGGGCCCACCCTTGCAAGCGCCTTTCTCTCCCAGAAACTTGTGGACGAAATACATATCTCTGTCGGGCCCATGCTGCTGGGTGGCCCACAACTTGCCGTCGGTGACCTTGGCATCACCACTATGGCGGAGGCACTCCACCTCGACATTGTGGGTCTGGAACGGCTCGAATCCGATGTTGTCATTACTGCTCGACCTCGAAAGAAAGGCGCCTCATAATGTTCACCGGTTTAATTGAAGAAGTCGGTACTATCACCAGCATTGCTGCCAGCGGTGATGGTGCACTCGTCACCGTCGCTGCCTCACTGGTAGTCGAAGACATCAAGCATGGCGATTCCATCGCCGTGAATGGGGTCTGTCTGACTGCCGTGGAATTGGGCGCTGACTTTTTTGTGGCAGAGGTCATGAAGGAAACACTCCAGCATTCCACTGCCGGAGTGTGGACCAAGGGAACACCGGCGAACCTTGAGCGTGCTGCGAGGGTGGGGGATCGCCTGGGTGGACACATCGTCCAAGGCCACGTCGATGCCACTGCCGTTGTTCATGCCGTAACACCGGGTGAGCGATGGAGTGTCGTGCGCTTTAGCTTGTCGCCCGCCATTGCACCACTGGTGGCTCACAAAGGGTCCCTCACGTTAGAGGGTGTCTCGTTGACGGTTTCGGCGATTGGGACGGACTGGGCCGAGGTTTCCCTCATTCCTGAAACCTTGGCTGCTACGACGCTTGGAACCAAGAAGCCCGGAGACGTCATGAACGTTGAAACCGACATGATTGCCCGTCACGTTCTCAGGCTTCGTGAATTTGAACCTGAAGGGCTAGCCCGATGAGTATCGGAACAATCCAAGAGGCACTGGAGCACCTTCGAGAAGGCCGCCCCATCATCGTGGTTGATGATGAGGCGCGCGAGAACGAGGGCGACATCATTTTGAGTGCCCAATTGGCCACCCCCCAGTGGGTTGGCTGGACCATTCGCCACTCCTCTGGGTATCTGTGTGCACCAATGCTCGCGGAGCGAGCTACCGAACTGGAACTTCCCCCCATGGTGGCTAACAACGAAGACCCCCGGAAAACGGCCTACACGGTCAGCGTGGATGCTTCCACCGGGATTACTACGGGCATCAGTGCCTCCGACCGCACGAGAACACTGCGGGCGCTCGCTGATCCAGGCTCGAGCCCTTCTTCCCTGATTCGACCAGGCCACATTGTGCCGCTCACAGCGGCCCCCGGTGGTGTCCGCGAGCGCGCCGGTCACACGGAAGCGGCGGTGGAGCTGATGCAGCTTGCCGGGCTTGAGCCGGTCGCCATGATTGGCGAGGTAGTGGGGGATGATGGCGAACTCCTGCGACTACCAGCCCTGCTGGAAATGGGGACAACCCACAACATCCCCGTGGTGACCATTGCCCAGCTCATTCGTGAATTAGACACCGAAGGAACAACCCCCAACCACCTGGCGATAAGGGCTGCGCCCCTGGGTGACCAACGGGTGATTTTTGAGGTGGAAACTCGGGTCCCCACCGAGCACGGTGTCTTTGACCTTCGGGCCTATCGTGATCGCGCCACCGGGGCTGATCACATTGCCATCGTCTCTGGTGAACCCCACGATGGAATGCTGGTCAGGCTCCACTCCGAGTGCCTCACCGGGGAAGCTCTGGGATCCCTCAAATGCGAGTGTGGTCCGCAACTAGACGCGGCCATGAAAAGAATCGATGAAGAAGGCGGCGTTGTGATCTATCTTCGCGGCCACGAAGGCCGCGGTATTGGCCTGATCAACAAGCTGCGCGCCTATCGCCTCCAAGAAGCAGGGCTCGACACGTTGGATGCAAACCTTGCGCTCGGTCTTCCCGCCGATGCCAGGGACTACGGCGCTGCTGCAGCCATCCTCGCGGACATGGGAATCAGCACTGTCCGACTGCTCAGCAACAACCCAGAAAAACGGCGGCAGTTAGAAGCCCACTCCATCACCGTCACCGAATTAGCCCCACTGGTGGTGGGGGTTGGCGAAGTCAACACCGCCTACTTAGAGGCAAAACGTGATCGGATGGGCCACCACCTGCCCGGTGAACTGAACACCGGTGTCATCACACTTCCTACTGAAGGAGAAACAGCATGAGCGGTCACGGAGCCCCCGCCATCACCCTTGACGGCGCAGCCGGACTCCGAGTGACGATTGTTGCAGGCCGCTGGCACGAAGAAATATCGGAAGCGTTGATTGCTGGCGCACTTAGGGTGCTGGACACAGCGGGCGTGGAAACAAGCGTCATCCGAGTGCCAGGGTCTTTCGAGTTACCCCTCGTCTGTCAGACTGCCTTGCAATCAGGCGCTGATGCTGTGGTGGCTCTCGGGGTAATTATTCGTGGCGGAACCCCCCACTTTGAATATGTGTCGGCGGCGGCCACCCAAGGTTTAACTACGGTCGCCCTGAACACCGGCAAACCCGTCGGTTTCGGCGTTCTCACTCTTGATGATGAAGCGCAGGGTATGGCCCGATCCGGGTTACCAGGCTCCACAGAAGATAAAGGCGCCGAGGCTGCCGAGGCAGCCCTCCACACAGCACTCGTGCTCCGGGGGCTCTAAGCCCCTGGAAATTCCCGCACAAAAAACGTCATCTCACTTCGCCTGATCTGCGCTAGGAGCCCATGATCTGGGACAAGGTCTGAGCCAAGGATGCAGACGAAACGGGACTCCGGGACCCCCGCTCGCACCAGAGCTTCTGCTCTCCCTCGATTTCCGTCATAATTTCCCACCACAATTGCGTCGCAACTCTCCGCTAGTGCCACGAGCTCTCGTTGACCCTCCGCAGTATCGGCAAGCGCTGGATCACGAGATTCTGGACGAGCCAGGGCAGCGGGCAACACCTTCGTGTAGCCAAACCCCCGCCCATACAGACGGTGGGTATCCCCCGCAAAATCATCGAGCAGGTAGGGGGCTTCGTAGGCGGGGATGACTTCCGCCCCGAGCTCTTGACGTAACCCCAGCAGAGTGAAGGCACTCAGGTAGTCGGTGCGGTGGGCCAGACCATGATCAAGGTAGAGGATTCGTGAGCCTGTGATGCCGGAAGCCTCCACCAGGTAGCGCGCCATCGCGCGGGTGGTGAGGCGGGTTGTGGCATAGGAGTGGAAAAACTCCCGGGTCTCATCATCGGGGATTGCGGGGCCACGTTGCTCTAGACCCTCCATCACCAGTGTGAGGGCGCGTTTCGGAAAATGTGCCAAAGAATACTGGTGCGCATCTTTTAGCCGTGGAATCAGGGGGATGGTGCCAGAGAACAAGATTTCTAAATGCCGAAACGTATCCCAGCCCCCTTTTTTGGTCGATAGGGCGAAGTAGGAGCTGTGGTATTCATCGAGATACTCATCCCAGGAATCAAAGGAGAACGGTTCACCAGGAATCGTGGTGGAAAGAAAATGGGGGCGTGCGGACAGCTTCTCTGGCATCAGAGAAGGTTTCGGGAACGAAAAGTTCAGTGGATAAACCCCGATCTGGTCGTAACACTCTCGAGCGTTATCGATTGCCGCCGGTTCTGTGTGGTGCGGGGGAAGAAATGAAACGGTGGGAAGTTTTGTGGAGGAGCGTATAAAAAATCTTTCGGGGAGTTCCCGCCGGTAGTAATCGGGCCTCCCCACGGGGGCTGGCTCTGTGCTGCCCCGTCTGATTTGCCCCCACTTCATGCGGGCTAGACGCAGGGCTCCCACAATTTTTGATCGGCGCGGAGCGCGGTAGGAAGACGGTGGGGCTTGCACTCTTGGAGTTTATCGGCGAGCGAACATCAGGCATGTCCGAGCTGACATAGGGCACACTCTAAGAGTCCCTGGTTGAGGAGTCTGTTGCATGAGTATGGGTTTTGGTTCACGTCGACGCGGTACCAACTATCGCGACACCGATGACGGTTCACCGCGCGCCACCTTCCGCCAGTTGCTCCCTTTCCTGATGGAACACAAACGAGTGTTGTCCATCGTGATCGGGCTCAGTGTTGCCGGGGCACTCACGAGCTTGGCGCAACCTTTAGTTGTCAGTGAAGTCATCACCCTCGTCGGTGAATCCGAACCGCTAGGAATTCTGGTGTGGGTTCTTGTCGGCCTCGTCGTGGTTTCTGCCGGACTTTCTGGCTTTCGCCACTACTTGCTTCAGCGCACAGGGGAAGGGGTTGTTCTCTCAAGCCGCAAAGCCCTGGTAGCGAAGATGCTCAATCTTCCGGTCTCCGAGTTTGATCAGCGACGAACGGGGGACCTAGTCTCCCGTGTGGGTAGTGACACCACCCTGCTTCGCGCAGTGCTCACGCAAGGCCTTGTGGAGGCCGTGGGTGGCACCCTCACGTTTGTGGGTGCCGTCGTGGCGATGTTGTACCTCGATCCGATTCTTTTTCTTCTCACAGCCCTGGTGGTGAGTATCGCGGTAACCGCTGTAGTCACACTGTCTCGCAGAATCCGTGTCGCCAGCAGAAAGGCTCAAGACAAGGTGGGGGATCTGGCCTCCAGTGTGGAACGAGCAATCTCTTCGGTTCGCACCGTTCGAGCCGCCAATGCGACAGAACGCGAAGTGGAAAGTGTTGGAAAAGATGCCGAGGGTGCTTGGCGTTTAGGGATTGATGTCGCAAAAATTTCGGCACTCGTGGTCCCCCTCTCCGGCATCGCCCTCCAGGTGGCTTTCCTTGTCGTATTGGGTGTCGGTGGGTTCCGGGTGGCCAGTGGTGAGCTGCCCATTGCAGATTTGGTGGCGTTCATTTTGTTCCTGTTCATGATGATCATGCCGCTTGGTCAAGCATTTGGTGCTATCACCTCAGTGAATCAAGCCCTTGGCGCACTCGGTCGAATTCAAGAAATCATTTCGTTACCCTCAGAAACTGATAACGATGTCGTGGTGGGTTCCTCCGCAGAGACGTTCCACGGTTCCACCGCAGTGGAGTTCAAAGAGGTGAGTTTTCGCTACCCCGAATTGGCACACAAGACCGAGGCAGAAAAACTTGTCGCCGAAACCCTCGGTGAAGCTTCTCTAGCCACCGGAGAGATTGCTCTACCCCAGCGCTCTGGGGGCCCCGTCCTGGATGGTGTTTCTTTTGCCGTCCCCACCGGCAGTAAAACAGCAATTGTCGGCCCCAGCGGGGCCGGAAAAAGCAGCATCCTCTCGTTGATGGAGCGTTTCTATGACCCCACAAGCGGGGTCATCACCGTGTTTGGTCACGATTCACACGCCATGCCCCGCTCCACCCTTCGCGGCTACTTTGGCTATGTCGAACAGGACGCCCCCGTCCTTGCCGGAACCATCCGGGACAACTTACTAATTGCGTCCCCCAACGCCAGCGATGACGCTTTGGAAGCCGTGTTAGAAGAAGTAAACCTGCGGGAGATTCTCTCCCGCGATCCCCAAGGTCTCGATGCACAAGTGGGGGAAGGTGGAGTATTGCTCTCCGGTGGGGAGCGCCAACGACTCGCCATAGCGCGCGCACTCCTCCAAGCCCCGGCAATTTTATTACTGGATGAATCAACATCCTCGCTCGATGGCCCCAACGAGCTGTTGATGAAACAGGCCATCGATAAAGTCTCCAAGGAGCGCACGGTGATTGTGATTGCCCACCGTCTGGCCACAGTCGTTGATAGTGATCAGATTATTGTTCTAAACGAGGGAACAATCGATGCATCGGGAACCCACGAAGAGTTGTTGTCACGCTCCACGCTCTACCGAAACTTGGCAGAGCACCAGCTCCTGGTCTAGGTCACTCCGGCTTTGACGATGGTCCCCTCACGGCCATTCGCACCCGGTTGAAAACTCGTCGCCACACATAGCGAAAAAACAGTCCAGCAAAATCCAATGGGGTCAAACTAAACCTCCCCTGCAGGATGCGCTTTCGATAGAGCTTCTCGCTGGCTTGGGAGACAAAACCTTTGTATTGATCATGACCCCCGGCCATGAAAGACCCATGTCCGTGGTGATACACAGTGTTGCGGAGATAAAAGGAGCCCCGGTAGCCGTTAAAGGCGGGAGTGTGCTCCAGCAGCGAAACTTCTCTTCCCGCCCCGATAAGTTGCGTCCCCACCCGGCGTCCGGTGTCGGGGGCACCTTTTCTGGTGGCGCGTTCGAGAAACCCTTCGGAGAAGCTCACATGGTCTTTATCGGCAACCGGGAACACCATAAAACAGGGGTGGGTGTTTGTGGTGCTTCCCGGAGTGAGGGCTAACGAAATGTTGTCCATGGCGTCTAGCCATTCATCACGGACCGGGAAGGCATCAGAATCCATCACGATGATGTGGGATGTGGTGAACGTGGTTTCGTGGATTACCCGATCCAGCGCGTAAGGGTGGTCATGTCCTTCCACCGCGATTTGGGCTTTATCGGGCTCAAAGGTGAGGACCTCCCGCACAAGAGGTAAAGCTCTAATGTCCTCAGCATTCTCACGTGACTGGTCGACAATGACGGCCTCTTTCACTCGGCCATCCGAGTGCTGAACAACCGTGTCCATGAGGTGTCGAATCCAAAAAAGGTCACCGTAGTGACACGACACCACCGTGTAGGTGGGGTCCAAAGCATCAGGCATAGGTAATGCCCGCTGCCGACATTTCTGCGACAGCACTTTCCCTAGTGACGGGAGAGACCGCTGCGACAAGGTCAAGGATGACGCGCACCTCAATTCCGGTTGCACGGGCGTCAAGAGCGCTGGCCCGGACACAATGATCCGTGGCGATTCCCACCACATCGACTTCGCTCACGCCGTTTGATTCAAGGATGTTTTGGACGGTGTCACCGCCGTCACTGATTCCTTCAAACATCGAATAGCTGGGAACCCCTTGGCCTTTTTTCACATGATGCGTCACATCGTCCAACGTGAGTTCAGGATGATACTGCGCCCCCTCTGTCCCCGCCACACAGTGAACAGGCCACGTTGACACAAAATTTGGTTCCACACCTTCTGGCGCAAAATGCCCGCCATTGTCGTTATCCGCGTCGTGCCAATCTCTCGAAGCAACGATCACGCCGTACTCATCAGCATGATGGGCCAGGTGTTCACTGATTCCCCGGGCAACCCCAGCGCCACCCTCAACACCGAGGGCACCGCCCTCGCAGAAGTCGTTTTGAACATCAACAATCAATAATCCACGCATACTGACAGACCCTCCTCGTTCCTGGTGCTAGAAGTCTGCCAGGTTCGCGCCACACGAATACACCCCGGCAACCACCGTTTCCAACGCAGTACGCGCATCGTCACCCACCTCGCCAGTGGCAAAGAAAGCGAAAACAAAGTCGGTGTCATCCTCGCCCTGGATAAATCCAGCAAGCGCCCGAGTCCCAGTGATGCTCCCGGTTTTTGCTTGAACGCGGGCGGTCACAACTATGTTCTCGCCGCTAAAGCGGTCATCAAGCGAACCATCAACACCGGCGATGGGCAACGCTTCTCGTAGCTCGCCGAGACTTCCGTCATTTCTCATAACCTCTAACAGCACCTGCGCGACATAGTCCGGGGTTACCTGATTGGCAGCGGAGAGTCCCGACCCATCGCGAATAAAAACACCCTCGGCATCAATCCCGTAGGGGGACAGCACCTGGGTCAACGCTTCTCCCACTGTGGACTGAGCGCCCCCCAGCCCGACGGCGAGTGAAACGTGCCTGGCGAGCACCTCTGCCAGGGTGTTGTCACTTTCTTTCAACATGTAGGTGACAAGTTCCCTCACCGGTCTGGATTCCACCGTTGCCAGCACCGATGCTTCCGCATCCGCGCTGGCATATCGGATAGAAACAAACCGAGCAGTGTTACCCGCTTGGCGAAGTTCACTCACAAAAGCTTCGGCCGCACGTCGGGCAGGATCGTTACCCCGAGGGCTCATCGCGACGCCAGGATCACGTCGGTCACCATCAACTTGCAATGGGCTAACGCGTGAGAGGAAACCGCGGGAACGAGCGCTGTCGGCCCAGGTTTCATCCCAGGTGTCCTCCACATCCCACAGACTGGCATCAACCACGAGTTCGGTAATGGCAGTGTCTCCGCCTTCTGTCTGGGCGGAGAGTGCGGCAATAGTTTGCTCGGCAAGATCCGTCATCGACGCTGCCCCGATGTAGACACTCTCAGCCTCGCTTCTTTTTGCCCGAAGTGTGGGATCCCCTCCCGCCACCAGAAAGAGGGTGTCTGATTCTGTTCCTTGTCGAACCTCGGTAACGAAGGTCTGCTCGGGGCCCAAAGCGGTGAGCGCAGCGGCTGCGGTAATGGTTTTGAGAACACTTGCCGGGGCAAGACCTTCACCAGCCTCTCGCTCAAAAAATTTCTCACCACTCCAGGGATCTACGACGATTCCTGCGAAGGAACCCAGGCGAGGGTCACTGGCAAGTTCGCTGAGCGAACAGGTTGGGAAACCCTCCGCTACACGCGGTATCTCCGGCACCGTGCGACCCGCAAGCGCGACTACCGGGAGGGTTTCGTCTTCCTCCAGGACGGGAAGCTCGGCAATAGCACTGGGGTTTTGATATCCCACAAATCCCACACCCACGAGGGAGCCCAGAGCAAGTAACGCGCCCATTCCTACCGCAAGGAAACGCAACACCCGCCGAATCGGCAGTGGTGAGCCAGGTATTTTCGATTTTTGCATGCGCTACTTCCTCCGGGTATCCCGGAGATCTCCCAAAATGTTGCGTGTCCATAACGCAACATCATTTACTGCCAAATCCTCCCGAAGGACAGCCATCCTTTGGGAAATTTCGAGGTCATCCATTTCCATCGAGTGCCCCATTGCGCGCGTGATATCCGAAATATCGGTGGCATCCACCAATAAAGCCTCGGCCATCTGTTCCGCAGCCCCCGCCTGGGTGCTGAGGATTAGCACCCCAGAATCATCACCTCGACAGGCCACAAATTCTTTTGCTACCAAATTCATCCCATCCGCTAGGGAGGTGACAACCATGACATCGGCAGCCACAAACAGGGCCAACATGTCTTCCCTCGGCAAATTTTCCCTCAGATACACGATGGGTTTCCGACCCGTGGAAGAAAGGTGGGTGGAATTGACGCGGTGAATAATCGCGTCAATCTCTGCGCTCAGGGCTTGATAACGGGCCACGTTTTCTCTGCTGGGGCTCCCCGCCTGAACGAACACCACATTTTCTGCGGATGCGACACCCGTGGCTAGCAATTCTTCAAACGCGAGGAGGCGTTGGGGGATCCCTTTGGTGTAATCGAGGCGGTCAACGCCTAAGAACACAACATCGGGGTTGCCCCAGCTGCTTCGAAGCGCCAGCGCCTTCTGGCGCACCTCGTGCGTTGCTGCTGAGTCAGAAACTGATTGCGTGTCAATGGAGATGGGATACGCCCCGCTTCGTGGCATTTGACGGTCAGTGTGAGGAATATCTGTGCCAGCGACTGCTCGCTCAAACGACTGAACATCGCGGTGGCGTTGGAACCCCACAAGATCCGAACCGCATAACCCTTCGATGAGGTCTTTAGCGTTGGCGAGTGTCTGCAACGTCTCAGGGGAGGGGAAGGGAATGTGGTGAAAATAGCCGATTGAAATATCTTTTCTGGCCTTACGGACGAGGGCTGGAACCAACATGAGGTGGTAATCCTGAACAAAGACGGTCCCGTGTGGCGCTGTGGTGTCGACCACCCTTTGGGCAAAAAGCTGATTCACTTCGACGTAGGCATCCCACCAGTGCGGTGAAAATTCTGCTGGTACGCCGACATCGTGACATAACGGCCACAGCGTCGAATTGCTGAAACCCTCGTAATGGCCAGAAATCTGTTCCCCGGTGAGTGCGACCGGTTGGAGCACAAACCCGTTTAGTGCGAAGGCTACTTCGCTACCGTTCTCGGTGCCGTCCCAACCCACCCAGGCCGCCCCGGTGCCAGCAAGAGCTGGCGCTAAAGCGGCCACCAATCCGCCGGGTGATAACACCGGAATTTTCTCACCCGAAGAGTCTTCGATGTAGGCAACCGGTAACCGATTAGAGACCACCACAAGCTCTGCGAGCGCTGGGATTACCGGAGAAGACACGTGTGCGAGATTATCAGCACACCTCCCCCCAGCGCCCTAGACGACCCGGTGTAGCCCGTTTAGAGTAGAGATATGCGTCAATTCTTGTTTAGTAGTGCCACCATCAGTTCCCTCGCCACAGGAATAGGTTTGTTGCGCAGGACATTGCGGGGTCCGCTCAGCTGGCAGGTGTGGTTGCTGTGGCTGAGTTGGGGGATCTCTTTAGTCCTCGCCATTTCAACCATCGTGGACCGCAGGAAACTCTAGTTTTCTTTGGGGCCGGCTACGGGACTTGAACCCGTAACCTTCCGATTACAAGTCGGATGCGCTACCAATTGCGCCAAGCCGGCGTTGCCTGCGGAAGCAGGCACTCCACAGTACCGAACGGGAGCGTTACTCGCTCTCCTCCAGTGATGCGACGAAGCTTGGCAGGTCGCCGTGAATCTGTGGTTGGAATTCTTTCCCATTCACCATCACCGTTGGTGTTCCCGTTACGAGCGGAATTTCACTGTTTCTCACGGATACCGGACCGGTGCTCATTGCCCGAGCTGTTGCTTGGCCCACCCAGTTGGCAAAGGTTTCGTCTTCGATGCAGGCGGTGAGACTGTCCAGATCCTGAACACCACTGGCCGCAGCAATTTGGACCATTTCATCATCGGTGAGCTCGTACCGAGCAGGGGCCTGGGGTTGATTCTCAAACATCAGGGTGTTGAAGTCAAAGAAAGAATCCGGTGATTGGTTTGCAACACAGGCGCCAGCGTTAGCGGCACGGGTGGCAAATCGGGTCCCTGCTGTTTGAGCATCACGGAAAGACAGGAGGTGATACTCAACCGTTGCGGTGCCATTCTCCAACCAGGTTCGCAGGATCGGGGCGTAAGCCTCTTCAAACTGCCCGCACGCAGGGCACGAGTAGTCAAGGAAATGCTGATGGCGGGAACGCCGTCAGCGTTTTCCTCCGAAGGAATAGGGAGCTCATCCGGCAGGAGGGCGGGAGTCGCCACCGCTTGAACACCTGCTCCAATTTTGATGCCATCGCTTTGCATGTTGGCGGGTCCAGGTCCCGGGGGGCGAAGCGAGGAAACGATCAGGACCGTCACCACCGAAATCACTCCGAGCACACCGACCGCCCAACCGACCTGGGCCAAAACCTTATTGCGCTTTGAACGCTTGCTCTGGGCTTCGCGCATGGCGCGAGCCTTGTCACGTGCCTCTTGGCGCTTCTCGTTTTTGGTGGGGCGATTGTCTGCTGCGTTCATCACAATTCTTCCTGGGGGACTCCCTCACGGGAGTGGTGGTGTGCCACCATGGTGACAGAGGCATTCTCGGAACAAGCTTGGAGATAATCCGAGCTCCGCAATCCTATCCCGGGGCCGCACAATGCTTCCACTCTACTTCTCCCTCAAACCACCGCAGCTGGCATACTGAGAAGCAACACTCCACCAATGACGGCGGGGTGGGTTCCATTCACAAAGGATCGTCCGGCACGTACCTGCCGGTGAAGGAGTACGACAATGGCGTCTGTGACGTTTGATAAAGCAAGTCGCATCTACCCGGGAACGACCACTCCGGCGGTAAGCGCCCTCGACCTCACCGTCGAAGATGGCGAGTTCCTGGTCCTCGTGGGCCCCTCAGGTTGCGGGAAGTCCACTTCTCTTCGCATGCTCGCCGGCTTAGAAGAAATCGACGATGGTCGCATCCTCATCGGCGATCGCGATGTGACCGATGTCGCGCCCAAAGACCGCGACATCGCGATGGTCTTCCAGAACTACGCGCTCTACCCTCACATGACTGTGGCGGAAAACATGGGTTTTGCGTTGAAGATTGCGGGGGTCAGCAAAGAAGACCGATCCACCCGGGTCCAGGAAGCCGCGAAGCTTTTGGATCTTGAGCCCTACCTCGACCGCAAGCCCAAAGCCCTCTCCGGTGGCCAGCGCCAACGTGTGGCGATGGGTCGTGCCATTGTTCGCGAGCCTCAAGTGTTTTTGATGGATGAACCACTGTCCAACCTGGATGCGAAGCTTCGCGTGCAAACGAGGACCCAAATCGCCTCTTTACAGCGGCGCTTGGGTGTCACCACTGTTTATGTGACCCACGATCAAACAGAAGCTCTCACCATGGGGGATCGGATCGCTGTCCTCAAAGACGGGGTGCTCCAACAAGTTGGGACGCCCCGGGATCTCTATGAGTCCCCCGCCAACGCTTTCGTTGCAGGTTTCATTGGGTCCCCTGCGATGAACCTTTTCGAGGCCGACATTGTTGACGGTGGTGTCCAGTTTGGGACAGCGACCGTGAAGGTCGACAGAAAAACCCTGGAGGGCGCCACCGGATCACGAGTCACCGTAGGTATTCGCCCCGAAGATTTGATGGTGACTCCCACCGGGGAAGGGCTCCAAGCCTCTGTGGATTTGGTGGAAGAGTTGGGTGCCGATGGGTACCTTTACGGGCACACCGAGGTCGAAGGGCACCGCATCGACATGGTGGTCCGTGTCGATGGTCGGGACCATCCTGTTGCCGGGGACAAAATTTCTCTGCTCCCCGTGGAACACCACATGCATGTTTTTGACACCACCACCGGGGTTCGCCTAACACAAGAACCCATTTCCACCGGGTCGTAGCAATCATTATGACGGTGGGGCTGCGACCGAGAGTCGCAGCCCCACCGTCATGAATGAAGGAAATATCTCATGGCACAGTCTCTCTCCATCACCGCGTCAATGGGCAGCGCAGAGCTGTTGGAGCTTCCGTGGAATCTCCCGTTGGAGAAATGGCCGAAAGAAAATGTGGCGGCACTTCCCAAAGGTATTTCCCGACACATCGTACGTTTTGTTCATATGGGGCCCCACATTGTTGCCATCAAAGAAACCACCGAAGCACTCGCTGTTCGCGAATATGACATGCTCCGAAAGCTCGACCGACTAGACGTCCCCTGTGTTGAACCTGTCGCCATTGTGTCGGGGCGAACTAATGCAAAAGGCGAGGCTCTCCCGACCGCTTTAGTGACGCGGCATTTGCGTTTCTCGTTGCCCTACCGGGCTCTGTATTCGCAAACCCTTCGACCCGATACCGCCAGGCGGCTTGCCGATGCCCTGGCCGCGTTATTGGTCCGCCTTCACATTGTTGGATTCTTTTGGGGCGACGTGTCGCTGTCTAACACTCTTTTCCGCAGAGATGCGGGTGCCTTTGCGGCCTACCTGGTGGACGCGGAAACCGGGGAATTGATGCCCGGTTCACTCTCTGATGGCCAGCGGGAAAATGACCTCGAGATTGCCCGAGTCAATGTGGCGGGCGAACTTTTAGATTTACAAGCCGGTGGGATGTTGGATGAGAACATCGACCCGTTGGAAATTTCTGAGTCAATTCTGCTGTCGTACCGCTCGTTGTGGGATGAACTCACCGGGTGGGAAAGTTTTGACCAGTCCGAGCGTTGGCGAATAGCCCAAAGGGTTCAACGCTTGAACGATCTCGGGTTTGATATTGAAAACTTGACCATTTCAAGTGACGCCAGCGGCTCTGAACTGAAAATCCAGCCCAAAGTGGTGGATGCGGGACACCACACTAGGCGGTTGCTGCGCCTCACCGGCATTGATGCCGGTGAGAACCAAGCACGCCGCCTCCTCAACGACTTGGACTCGTTTCGGGCGTATCACTACCCCGTTGAGGACGTCGATGAAGAAGTGGTAGCCCATGAGTGGCTATCGCAGGTCTATGACAAAGTCATCAAAGCAATACCGAGAGACTTGCGGGGAAAACTGGAACCACCGGAAATGTTCCACCAGTGGTTGGCCCATCGGGGAGATAAGTCACGCGAGGAAGATCGGGACTTGAGCTTTAAGGAGAGTGTGGCGTCCTACATTGAGAATGTCCTCTCCCACCGCCGGGACGAAGCCATGGTGACCGGGCCCCCCACCGAGGCCATCACCATGCCAAACCCCACAGTGGATGTGAACTGGCGAGAGAGAATCTAGCTTTTCTTAGCCATGAAACGTGCTCTGGCCACTTCGTACAACACCACGCTCGCCGCAATTCCTGCATTCAATGATTCTGTTCGCGCCGAAATGGGGATACCGAGTATTTGATCGCAGGTTTCGGTCACAAGTCGTGAAAGCCCTTTTCCTTCACTCCCCACAACAATCACCAAGGGACCTGAGGCGATATCTGCTCCCGGAACAAAATCGGTGGCGTCACCATCAAGGCCCACCACAAAAAACCCTCGCTCTTTCAACGCCTTCAACGTTTGGGTCATGTTTGCAGCCATCGCGACAGGGGTCCGGGCAATAGCTCCCGCAGAAGTTTTCCACGACGTAGCGTTTACCCCAGCAGACCGACGCTGGGGAACAATGACCCCTGCTCCCCCGAACGCAGCCACCGACCGAACAATGGCCCCTAGGTTCCGGGGATCCATCACACCATCGAGTGCCACAAGGATCGTCTTTGCGCTCTGGGATAACGCTTTATCCGCCATTTCAATGGGATGTGGGTAGTCATAAGGCGGGACAGTGAGAGCGATGCCCTGGTGAACCGTGTCAGGCCCTGTCACGCGGTCTAACTCGGGTCGGGGTACCTCCAGCAGGGGAATCCCACGACGATTAGCCAACGTCAAGGCCTCACGAACCCGATCATCCATTTCAATACGGGTAGCCAACGTCAGAGAAATAGCGGGGATTTTGGCGCGTAAGGCTTCCAGTACCGCATTACGCCCGGTCACCATCTCCGCATCTTTGCCCAAAGCTCGCGAGGTTTTCTTCGGCGCTTGGGAGCCGCCACCCTTGCGGGCGCGGGCGATGTCCAATCGTTCTTTGGCAGCTTTCCTTTTGCCCGCAGGATGCCAGGCTCGGTCCTCTGCTCGCGGCGTAGGTCCTTTACCTTCCAAGGCTTTACGGCCGTGGCCGCCCGTTCCCACGGTCGCCGGCTTTTTGGGCTTGCGGGGGGTGGGGTGTCCTTTTTTAGCCACGAATACTCCATGTGCTGTTCGTTGGTTCATCTTTAACGTCGATCCCTGATTGGTCGAGCGCATTTCTCAGAGCATCAGCAAGTCCGAAGTTTCCTTCGGTCTTTGCGACCCTCCGCAGTTCTAACATCTGTTCCACCAGGGTCTCTAGCGCCCCGGGTGCGGGGGTTGCACGGGTCCAATGAGAATCAGTGGGATCCATTCCCAGCACCGCCATCATTGCTTTTACCGCCGCCGCTTTCTCTGCGAAGATCTTTTCGTTGCCTGTGTCCGCCGCCTGGTTACCCTCCCGCACCGTGTCGTGAAGGACACCGAGCGCCGCGGGAATTCCCAAATCATCATCCATTGCGTGCGCAAACCCGGCAGGGACCACTCCACCTTCAAGGGTGAGGCCAGAACGCTCAGCCCGCATCATGAAAGCTTCAATACGGGCAAAAGCGGTGGCTGCTTCTTGGAGGAAACCTTCGTGAAGGTCAAGCTCCGAACGGTAATGAGCGCTCGCCAAGGCGTAGCGCACGACAATTGGACGGGCGCCCACCAGGAGCTCTGACGCGAGTACCCCGTTGCCGAGGGACTTAGACATTTTTTGGCCCTTCACTGTCACCAAAGCATTATGAAGCCAATGCTCGGCATACGAGTGTCCCGCAGCCTTCGCTTGGGCAAGCTCGTTTTCGTGGTGGGGAAACCTGAGATCCATCCCACCACCGTGAATATCGAAGCTGCTCCCCAGATACCGGGTCGCCATTGCTGTGCATTCGAGGTGCCATCCCGGGCGCCCTGCACCCCAGGGTGCGGACCAAGACGCGGTCTCCGGTTCACCGGGTTTGTGTCCCTTCCAGAGGGCAAAATCTTCCGGATTCTTTTTAGCACTGGGTTCCGAGGAACCTTGGCGCAGGTCCTCCACTTTTTGGTGGGTGAGCTCGCCATACTCTGGCCAGTGAGAAACATTGAAATAAACGTCGCCCGAGCCATCCTCTGCGGAGTAGGCGTGACCTGAGGCCATTAACGTAGTAATCAGTTCGAGCATGGCCGGGATGTGTCCTGTGGCGCGGGGCTGCCCGGTAGGGCGGGTGATACCGAGTGAATCCGCGACATCCTGGAATTCAGACTGCGTCCGCTCCGCCAACGCCCACCACTGTTCGGGTAATCCTTCACACGCCGCCAAAATCTTGTCGTCAATGTCGGTGACGTTGCGGATAAGAGTGACAGCGAATCCCCGATATTCAAACCATCGAGCCCACAGGTCATACACCAGCGCACTTCGCAGGTGCCCAACATGGGGGGCTGACTGAACGGTGGGCCCGCACACATACATCGAAACGCGGCCAGGGTGAAGCGGCTGGAATTCCAGCAGCTCCTGGCGTTTCGAGTCATACAGTTTCACGGGCACTGCCCCATGGTAGCGAGGATGTGAGGGGCTTGACGTGTGCCAGACCGGTCAGAGCCCTGCCCTCGGGGTGAGGACCGCAGTCGCGATTGCCGCGATTCCTTCGCCACGTCCTGTGAAACCAAGCCCATCTGTCGTCGTCGCCGTGAGAGAAACTGGTGCCCCCAACAGTGAGGTGAGGTGGAGTGCCGCTTCCTCTCGGCGGGGGCCGACTTTCGGCGTTGTACCAATGATTTGGACGCCCACAGAGGACACCTCCAACCCGGCGTCAGCGACAAGCTTCTTGGCGTGCTCCAGAAATACAGCGCTGTCCGCTCCCGCAAACTCCGGCCGATCACTTCCGAAATGGGTTCCCAGGTCACCAAGAGATGCTGCCTGCAATATCGCATCCACAATCGCGTGAATCACGACATCTCCGTCGCTGTGGCCCGAGAGTCCTGGTTCCCCAGGCCAGACCAGGCCTGCAAGGTGGAGGACACTCGTGGAATCAAATTTGTGAACATCCATCGCGGTTCCCACAAGCGGCCCAGAAAGGCGGCCAAGGATTGCTTCGGCCCTTTCGAGGTCTTCGGGGTAAGTCACTTTGAAACCGAGGGTCTCCCCCGCCACAGAATCAACGATATGACCTGAGACCCGCATGACTTCGGCGTCATCCGTGTAGTCCCCCGACACCTCTTCGTAGGCTTTGAGCAAAAGATCCACACGAAAACCTTGGGGTGTTTGAACGCCAGCGAGCTGGTCACGATCCACCCCGCCGTGTGTGACCCCCGTGGTCATGTCGCGGTGTACGAGTGTGTCAACGACGGGCACTACCGGGATGACAGCGCTAGAGCCCGCGACGAGAGCATCGAGGACTCGATCAAACACAGCACTTGTTACCAGTGGTCTAGCTGCGTCATGAATCAGAACATGCGTGGTTCCCTCCGGTAGCGCGCCCAAACCATGCTGCACAGATTGGGTTCGAGTGTCACCGCCGGTGACCACAATCAACTCTGTTCCAACAGGGTGATGTAGCGCCCTAGCTGGTTCAACCCATCCTTCTGGCACCACAAGCACCACCGAGTGAGGGGTTTCCCACCCTGCGAGCATGTCGAGGGTGTGCTGTACCAGTGGTCTGTGTGCCAGGGGAACAAAAGCTTTAGGTAGCGCAGACCCAAACCTTTGTCCGCTACCGGCGGCCACAATGACGAGTGCTGTGCTCACACGCCCTCGCCCACTGTTCACACTAGGAAGCGAGGACTTCGTCGAGGGCGTCGGACGCTTTTTCCTCGTCAGTTTTCTTCGCCAACGCGAGCTCGGAAATAAGAATTTGGCGCGCTTTCGCGAGCATTCTTTTCTCTCCCGCACTCAAACCGCGGTCTTGATCGCGGCGCCACAAATCCCGGACAACTTCCGAGACCTTGATGACATCGCCAGAGGCGAGTTTCTCCAAGTTTGCTTTATACCGACGGGACCAGTTTGTGGGCTCCTCGGTGAATGGGGCACGGAGTACTTCGAAAACTTTGTCCAAACCTTCTTGGCCGATAACGTCGCGAACACCCACCAGGTCAACGTTTTCTGCGGGGACCTCAATGGTCAGATCCCCCTGCTTCACATTGAGCTTCAGGTACATCTTTTTTTCGCCTCGGATGGTGCGATTCTTTACTTCGGTGATGGTGGCCGCTCCGTGATGGGGGTAAACCACTGTTTCGCCAACTTCAAACAGCATGGGGGTGTCCTTTCGCAACTTCTTATTTTACCACAGCCCGTTCCCTGTTTTTCCGGGCCTAAAAGCCCGGTTATCGGCGCTTCTGGCGGAAGGGCGAATTGTAATTTCCGGTAGGCTTAGACCCATGGTCACACCGTGACATGTGGCACCTGACCCACCAGCCCCCCGGAGGAATGTCCCGTGCGACGCGGTTTTATTGCCCCCCTTGTGATTGCTTCAGCACTTGTTTTGGGGGTATCGGGATGCACATTCCAGTCAGAAATTGCCACCCAAAAGGATTACGACCCCTCGGACGGCGTCGGGGCCACCATGGGGGACATTGCCTTGCGCAATGTCATGCTGATTACCAACAACCAGGGTGACGCGAACCTTGTGATGAGTGTGGTGAACACCAGTGGTGAAAATGTGTCGCTCCAGGTTCAATATGACGCAGGCGGTGAAAGAATCACAGAGCTTCTTCCCGTGCCTTCACGCCCCACCCTTACCCGCTTTGGGGATGACCCCACTGACAGTTTTTTGGTGACCGGGGATGACGTGCTCGCGGGTTCTCTCATTCCGTTGTACTTCCAGTATGCGAGCGTTCCGGGCGAGATGATTCTGGTCCCCGTTTTGGATGGGACCCTGCTGGAATACGAGCTTCTCGTTCCTTAGGCTTCGAAACGGTAGCCCAAACCACGAACGGTCACGATCAGCGTCGGTTCGGAGGGGGACAACTCCACTTTGGAACGCAAACGTTTGATGTGAACATCAAGGGTCTTTGTGTCCCCGAAATAGTCTGACCCCCACACTCGGTCAATAATTTGACCTCGGGTGAGCACTCTCCCCGCATGCGACATCAACAATTCCAAAAGCTCAAACTCTTTCAGCGGCATTGCCACCACTTCACCTCGGACAAAAAGCTGATGGCGCTCGGTGTCCAGTGATATTCCGTGATATTCCAGGACTGCACCCTCTTGTGGTGAATCGTTTTCTCTGCGGCGAAGAACCGCCCGAATTCGCGCGAGTAGCTCTCTCGAAGAGTAGGGCTTGGTGACGTAGTCATCCGCTCCCAATTCGAGGCCCACCACAATGTCAACCTCAGAATCTTTTGCGCTCAACATGATGATGGGCAACGAAGATTTGGTTCTCACTTCACGGCACACCTCTGTGCCAGAGAGACCCGGGAGCATCAAATCCAACAACATCAAATCGGGAGGATTTTTCTCGCACGCTGCAACGGCAGCAAGGCCATCCTCAGCGATTGCGACGTCATACCCTTCGCGACGGAGCAGGTATGCCAAAGGCTCGCTGAGAGATTTTTCATCCTCCACCACCAAGATTGTGGTCATCTACGACGCTCCTCAAACGGGACAGGGGTGTGCTCCCCCGTCACAATGGGGATTTCATCGGTTGCTACGTATTCAGCCGCCCGAGGAAGGACTGTCCCCCGCGTCGTGGGGGTGAGTGCTTCCATGGGCTCGTCTTCTGCCAGCAAAGCTTCACCGGGAGCTTGTCGGAGTCGAATCGTAAAAGTGGAACCTTTCCCCAATTGGGACCACACCCGAACTTCCCCTTGGTGGTTGTTGATCACATGCTTCACAATCGCCAGTCCCAAGCCGGTGCCCCCCGTATCCCGGGAGCGGGCAGGGTCACTCCGATAGAACCGCTCAAAGATTCGCTCCAAATCAGTTTCGGCGATGCCTTGACCCTGATCGGTGACCGACACTTCCACCACGCCACCCTTGATACTGGTTCCCACTCCCACGCGGGAGGATGGCTGCGAATAGGTGATCGCATTTCTCACCAGGTTATGCAGTGCGCTGACCAGCGATGCGGAATCACCAAGCACGAGGCCGCCACTTTTAGCCGACACCGCAACCGTGATGTCTGATTTTTTCGCAAACACAGCGTTGGTGGAAATGGCCTGTTCAACGATCCGGTCTATTGACACCACTTCTGGGTCGTGAATTGTGCCAAGCGACTGCAATTTGGACAACTCGATAATGTCGCTGGTCATCTCCGCCAGTCGGTGACCTTCTTTTTCGAGTGTGGCAGCGAAGGCGCGAACCTGGTCGGGATCATCGGCGGAGTACTGTAACGCTTCCGCCAAAAGGGACACTGCGCCGATGGGGGTTTTCAACTCGTGGGAAATATTGGCCACAAAGTCTCGGCGGACGGCGTCCAGGCGATACATTTCCGACCGATCATCGGCCACCACAAGCATGAGGCGAAGACCCAGTGGTGCCACGCGGACGAGAAGGTGGATCGGCGGTGAAGCTTTTGTCGCTCCGGGTAGTTCAAACTCTTCGGAAAGTGGGATTCCTTCTTCTCTCGATTCACGCACCAGGTCAAGAACCGGTTGGTAGACAACATCGCGGTCATTTACAAGCCCCAAGGACAGTGCAGACTTTGCCGCCCGAAGCACTCGGTTATCAGCATCCAAAACGACACCGGTGGCCCCAATAACCTCTAGCGCGGTGTCAACACCGTGGGGAACGGGTTGTTCAAACACTTCTTCAGCGCGTCGTTGCCACCCGATGGCGGCCCACAAAAGCCCCGCAAGAACGAGCCCCAAAATGACACCCAGTGCCACGCTCCAGCCCGATAACCAGACCATCTCCATATCCCACAGCCTAGGGTGTTGCCACGCCGTATTCGAAGCCTTCTGGCGCTAAACTGAGCCTCAAGCGGAGTGTTAACCCCCAAATCACCCCGCGTTAACTTTGGTGCGACACAGTCGCAGAAGAGTCTTTGAGCTAACAAGGAGCACCATGCGCGAGCTTTTCCAGCAAGAACTGCACGAAGTGCAGGACCGCCTTGTCACGATCGCCGGTCTCGTTGTGACCTCGATCACCGACGCTGTTGAGGCGTTCAACAAATCTGATGTCACCCTGGCCGAATCTGTGATTGCTCGCGACAGCACCATTGATGACGCGGTCAACGAACTCGATGAGCACGCCATTGCCATTCTGGCGAGGCAGTCCCCGGTGGCCAGGGACCTCCGCATCGTTGTGAGCGCTTTGCGGATTAGCGCCTCGCTGGAGCGGATGGGGGACATGTCTGAGCACTTAGCTCAGCTTGCTCGCTACCGTTTTCCTGACAAGGTCGTGCCGAAGTCCATTCGCCCCATCTTCAAAGAGATGGGTTCCCTCGACATTCAGCTGGCGCAAATGCTGGTCGAGCTTTTAAAAACCCAAGACACCGCAATTGCCGAAAAGATTCGTGACGAAGACGACAAAGTAGACAGGTTACATTTGTCCGTCTTCGAAACCGTGTTGAGTGAAGGGTGGACTCAGGGTGCCGAAACCACCGTCGATGCCACCCTCGCCTCGCGGTATCTTGAGCGCTTTGCCGATCATGCAGTGTCCATCGCGAAAAAGATGATGTATCTATCCTCTGGCGAATGGAACCCGAGCGACGAGTCCTAACGCCTCTTAGAGCCCTGTTTCGCCACGGCAGCAGCCTCAGCATTGGCGGCCTCAGGGTCTAGGTAACGTCCCGGTCCCACAATCTTCAGGTTCTTGTTGAGCTCGTAAACCAAAGGGATCCCGGTGGGAATATTGAGCTCAGCGATGTCCTCATCGCTGATGCCTTCCAGGTGTTTCACCAGACCGCGCAAGCTGTTTCCGTGAGCGACGACAAGGGTGACTTTCCCCACGGCAACGTCGGGTGCAATGTCAGCACTCCAGTAGGGCAACATACGGTCGATGACGAGCTTGAGGGATTCTGTCGAGGGAACAAAGCCTTCCACGTCCGCGTAGCGGGGGTCACCCTGCTGGGCGTAAGTGTTTGTGGGGTCGATGGGTGGGGGTGGCACATCAAAACTGCGACGCCACAACTGGAACTGGTCTGAACCAAACTCGGCAAGAGTCTGAGCTTTATCTTTACCCTGCAGGGCGCCATAGTGGCGCTCGTTGAGCCTCCAGGTTCGCTTCACGGGGATCCACAACCGGTCTGCCTCATCCAACGCATGGTGTGCGGTCTGAATGGCCCGGGACAACAGAGAGGTATGGACGACGTCAGGAAGAAGTTCGTGTTCCTTCATCAACTGACCCGCACGGGCTGCTTCCTTCTGGCCTTTAGCGGTGAGTCGAACATCAACCCAACCCGTGAAAAGGTTCTTTTCGTTCCATTCGGATTGACCGTGTCGCAGCAGAATTAGTGTGTGAGCCATGGCCCAAGTCTACCGAGGCTTGTTCTTACAGGCGCCGACGAGGCATCGCTTTGCCGGCATCAGGAGGGACAATGACCTCCTGATTAGCGGCCAGCGCCACCCCTTCCGAGGTCAATACGGTGACTTCCCCTAATGGCGCAGCGCGACGGAGGAGCGCCAAGGCGATGGGGCCCAATTCGTAATGCCATGCTGACCTGGTGACAACGCCAATCGACTTTTCGTGGGTGCGGACCTCTTCCCCCGGCAGTGGCAATATCGAGGGGGTCCCGTCAAGGTGCAGCAGGGTAAGCCTGCGCGGCGGGTGACCCAAATTGTGGACTTTTGCCACAGACTCTTGCCCTCGATAGCAGCCTTTATTGAGGTGGACGGCGGTGCGTAGCCAATCAAGTTCATGCGGCAAGGATTTTTCATCCACCTCAGCGATGGACGGCCGCGCGGCAGCAATGGCGAGCCCTTCAAAAGCTTCGCGGCTGATCGCGGACTGTCCGATGGGGTCTGGTGTTGTTATCGGCGCCGCGGAATAGCGGACGGACCAAGAAGACCCTGGGTGATCCCCCTCGTGGTACCCAACAGAGCCCTGCGACACCTGGGGCCACGGGTCAGTGAAGACCACGAGTGAGTGGGAGGCAAACTCTTTCTCCGCTGGGCCCCACGTCCCAATGACACGTAGCTCAGGTTTTGCCAGCGAAACCTCCATTCGAAACTTCATGGAGGCAAGCCAGGCCCCCACGTCGTCCTGGTGGCCAGGCTCCGCTAACAGCCAGGTGGTTTCCTCGTCGTCCACAATCATCAGGGAGTGCTCAATTTTTCCGTGAGGGCTCAAAATAAAGGCTTCGGTCGTGACCCCTGGTTCGAGACCTAGAAGGTCCTGGCTCAGAAGTGAATGAAGCCAGACCAGCCGGTCGGGACCGGTGACCGTGATAACCCCACGGTCCGTTGCGTCCAACCAAGCTTCGCCGGCAAGGAAGTCACGTTGGAGGCGAAAAACGTCTCCTGCAGTGGAGTCCACCGCGCTTCGCTCGACGTGAGCGTCGACCACTGTGTTAGCGCTGGCCTTTGAAAAGATTAAGCAGGACGATTCCTGAAATCCAGGCGATTGCCACACCGGCAAGAACCAGAAGACCGAGGAAGAAAATTTCAATGGCGAGGAGCATGGCCCTATTCTACCTGGCTCCATACCTGAAAGGCCACGGCAAAAACCAGGGTTAACAGCACATTCCCGGTCAGTGCCAAGGAGAGGCGCGATACCAGGCCTTCTGCGCGGTACACCACAATCTGCAACACCATGGCGACCACAATCGCCGCCGCCAAAACCGCCACCAGGCCAGAAATGCGCGAATCTGGTGAGGGCAGAAAGGCTACCCATAGTGATCCCACTGCCATCACAAGCCACGAGGGTGCAACGTTAGTGAGTAGTGGCGCCATATCCCTATGGTAGGGCTCCGCTACAATAAGGGCACCGCATGCTGGGGAAGTGAGGTGACACGCGATGGCCATGATTCTTGCGCTCAGCTCTGTCGAGGCCTCCTCTGTCTTACCTGCTCTCAACCTCCTCGGGCACCGGTTACGCACCATCCCAGCAGAACCAGCCTCACTGGTGAGTGCTCCCGATTCTGATGTTGTGATGGTGGACGCGCGCACTGACCTCTCTGCTGCGAAAGCGTTGTGCCGGATTTTGACGACCACAGGGCTGTCAGCAGCGCTTCTCGTCGTTGTGACGGAATCAGGAATGCCGGCCATTAATGCTGAGTGGGGTGCCGATGACGTGGTACTCGCCACTGCCGGCCCTGGCGAAGTTGATGCCCGTATTCGCCTGCTCACTACGCGATCAGCGGAGGAAGCTGGCGCTTCCATGATTTCTGCCTCCGGGGTCACCATTGACGAATCCAGCTACCAGGCCAAAGCTAACGGGCGGGCACTTGATTTGACCTTCAAAGAGTTTGAGCTCCTGCGTTTTCTCGCCGGTCACCCTCAGCGGGTATTCACGAGAGAGCAGTTGTTGAGCGAAGTGTGGGGTTATGACTACTTTGGTGGTACCCGCACCGTGGATGTCCACGTCAGACGACTTCGCGCCAAACTTGGCGACATGGAATCCCTCATTGGCACAGTGCGAAACGTGGGGTACCGATTCACGGTTGCCGAAGCGTCAGAGGAAGTAGCCAGCATGCGGGATTCCGCCTCACCTGTGCGGCGAACGTCTCGTTCCTAACCCTGTGTTTTTTCTGCTCTAGCCCTCGACATCAAGTGGTGCAACAATGACGCTCATGGATGAAATTCGGCCAGAATATGACGCTGCCGCCGGCGTTGGGGGAGATTTTACCGAAGACTTCGATGAAGTTATCCCCCCGGAAAGCGAAGATCTCCCCTCCGATCGTTTTCTCGACCGGGAATTGAGTTGGTTAGGTTTCAACCAGAGAGTCCTGGAGCTTGCAGAAGACCCCGAGGTGCCACTGCTGGAGCGCGTCAATTTTCTTGCCATCTTTGCGAGCAATCTTGACGAATTTTTTATGGTTCGGGTGGCGGGGCTCAAAAGGAGAATCGTCACCGGTATTGCGGTTCCCACTAATACAGGTCGTTCGCCACAACAGGTGTTGGATGACATCTCCGATATGGCCCACGCGCTCCAAGAAAGACACGCACAGGCGTTTCATGACCTTGTCAAACCAGCGCTAGATGCAGCAGATCTCCATATCGAAGCCTGGAGTGATCTGGAAAACGCCGACCGTGAACGCCTTGATGAGCTCTTTCGGGAACAAATTTTCCCTGTCCTGATGCCCTTAGCTGTTGACCCAGCCCACCCTTTTCCCTACATTTCCGGGTTGTCCCTCAACTTATCGGTGCGGATTCGTAACCCAAAAACGAAGAGCACCGAGTTTGCCCGGCTGAAGGTTCCCCCCATCCTGTCCCGATTCATCGCCCTACCGGATGATGGAACGGGTCGCGAGAGGTACATCCCCATTGAAGACCTCATCTCGAATCATGTGGGGGAATTGTTTCCGGGAATGGAAGTTCTCGAACATCATGAATTTCGGGTCACGCGAAATGAAGATGTCGAAATTGATGAAGACGAAAGTGAAAACCTCATCCAAGCTCTTGAGCGAGAACTTCTGAGGCGCCGATTCGGCCCCCCCATCCGTTTGGAAATCACCGATGACATGGACGATGTCACCCTCGAGCTCCTCGTGGGGGAACTCGGTATTACGAAGCGCGAGGTCTATCGTCTGCCAGCGCCGTTAGGACTCACCGGGCTGTTTGAGATTGCAGGGATTGAGAAGCCGTCTCTGAAATATCCCCCCCATGTACCTGTCACCTCCACACAACTGCTCCCCTCGGAACCAACAGAGCGACCCGATATCTTCCGCTCAATACGAGCGGGTGATGTCCTCGTCCATCACCCCTATGAATCTTTTGCCACCAGCGTTCAAGCGTTCTTCGAACAAGCTGCTCAAGACCCTCACGTCCTCGCCATCAAACAGACCCTGTATCGCACGAGTGGAGATAGCCCCATCATCGAAGCCCTAATTCGGGCGGCAGAAGCCGGCAAATCGGTTCTCGCACTCGTCGAAGTAAAGGCGCGATTTGATGAGCAAGCCAATATCTCGTGGGCCAGGAAATTGGAAAAAGCCGGAGTGCACGTGGTTTATGGGCTGGTGGGGCTAAAAACCCACTGCAAGCTCACCCTCATTATTCGGCGAGAACAGGATGGCTCACTCGGTCACTATTCTCATGTGGGCACCGGGAACTACAACCCCAAAACCAGCCGAGTGTATGAAGACTATGGCCTCTTCACCGCAGATAAGCAGGTGGGAGAAGAGCTGACCAGGCTTTTCAACGAGCTCTCCGGCTACGCGATCGAAAAGAAATACAAAAGACTCCTCGTCGCCCCCCGGTATTTGCGCAAAGGTCTCTTGACCCGAATCAAAAATGAAATCAAGAACCACTCCGCGGGCAAGCCCGCCCGCATTCGGTTAAAACTGAACTCCCTGGTCGATGAGGTCATCATTGACGCTCTCTATCGGGCCAGCAAGGCGGGTGTCCCGATAGATATTTGGGTAAGAGGAATTTGCACCCTCATCCCTGGTATCCCAGGACTCAGTGAAAACATCACCGTAAAAAGCGTGCTTGGTCGATACCTAGAACATTCACGAATCTTTTGGTTTGAAAATTCCGGCTCCCCTTCGGTGTTTATTGGGAGCGCTGACATGATGCATCGCAATCTCGATCGACGTATCGAAGTTCTTGTTCAAATCACCGACACCCACCACATCACTCAGCTCGAGGAACAATTCGACCGGGGGCTGAACGAACGAATGCAGTCCTGGGTTTTGACGGCGGAGGGAAGCTGGGAGCGGCGTATCCGAGACGCCTCGGGCGCGCTCTTTGCGGACGTTCAAAACGAGACCATGCTGGCTATTCTTGCCCGCAAACGCAGCGGAGCGAACGCATGAGTTCACAACCCCAGCCCGTTCTTGCAGGCGGTGCCGTTTGTTGGAAAGTTGTCGATGGAAAACTCCGTATCCTGCTGGTCCACCGAACCCAACACAAAGATGTCTCGCTACCCAAAGGCAAAGTTGATCCGGGTGAAACGCTCCCACAGACTGCTCAGCGAGAAATTTTAGAAGAAACCGGTCTCCACATCGTCCTTGGTCCATACCTAGGGCGGGTCGACTATCTGCTCCCTGGCGGAAAACCCAAAGAGGTGCACTACTGGTCAGCGGAAGTCGACCCGGGTGAAGCCGAACGCTCCCCTTTTGAATCCAACGACGAAATCTTTGCTCTGGAATGGTTAAGCATCACCAAAGCCCTTGACGTTCTCACCTACGAACATGACGCAGAAATCGTGGAAAATTTCCAAGCACTCTTTGATACAGGGCGCGCCCGCACATTCCCGCTCATTGTGTTGCGCCACGGCAAAGCCATGCCGCCGGAGAACTGGGACGGCCCCGATTCCACACGACCACTCCTGCACAAAGGACTTCTCCAGGCAAAAAATATTGCGGGCGGGCTGGCCGCTTTTGGGCCAGAGCTCATCGTTTCAAGCCCTGCCGTGAGATGCCTAGCCACCATCGCTCCTCTCGAAGAAGCTTTAGCCATCAGCGTGAAGACCAGCAAACGGATTAGTCAGGACGCTTACCAAGCGCAGGGAATCAGCGTTCACGACACCATCCAGAAACGCCTGAAAAAGCGCACTCCAGTGGTGATGTGCTCTCACGGTCCAGTAATCCCACAAATTGTCTCTGCCGTTGCCGAAGTGGGACATGCCGGCGGGGGAACCCATTGGCAAAAAGTTGCGAACCTCGGGGTGGGGAGCTTCAGCGTCATTCATCTTTCGGCTGAAACAGAACACCCCCAGATTGTTGCCGTGGAAACACACGAACCACCACCCACAAAAAATTAGAGCCGGACCGCAGAACGCCTCTCGGCGCGTGGCCGCTCGAAGCGGCTAATTTTGGAGCCCGGGGTTACTGCGATCCGGCATCTCCATCCTATGCAGAGAGCCTGAGTGGGTGCCCCTGGTCTGACTTCCGCAGGGAAACTTTCAACACCTCTGGGTCCCATCGCAGCCTTCAGAAGTAGGCCGGCGAGGTGCCCACCAAGAGAAAAGGCTTCTGACGCTTGCATCTTGTATTAGCTGAGTAATAATCTTCTGCGGTCTAGAATTGTGGCGTGAGATGCAACGGGCAAACGTCGCTCCACGTCACATATTCGCACCCCACAAGGTCTGGCGCACTCACGATTATTCCTCCCAGCACTTACAGGATTTCATGACGCAACAGACATATTTGTTTCGTGGCACGGGAGCAATGTTCTCCCTGTTGTGGCATGTCGTTGGCTTTGTCCAGTGGTGCAAAGAGAACAACGCTGTGGCTCTCGTAGATCTGAAAACAGTTAAAGCCATGAATTCTTGGTCGGGCTCGCCCGCGCGCAACACGTGGACCGAGTACTTCCAACAGGTGTCACCTGGCGATCTAGAGGACATACTCGCAAACGGTAACTACGAAGTCTTCGAGGGAAGGCCGCAGGCATTTCCTGTTGGGGAATACTCAACGGACAGTGCCTATCGGGAACTGTTTCATGACATCATTCGACTTTCTGAGCAATCACAGAACTTCATGGACCCTTGGCTTGATTCCCTGGCGCAAGAGGGTTCAGTCTTAGGCATTCACATGCGTGGTTCGGATATGAAGGTGGCAAAGTCCCATCTTGCGCCCCCCACAAACTTCCAGATTTTCACCATCATCGACAGAGCGCTCGAGCAAGGTGACTTCACTTCCATATTTGTGGCAACAGAGGATGAACGGTCGCTGGATAAAATTCGCGCGCGATACGGGAAAAAGCTCGTCACGTCAGATTCATTTAGAACCAGAACTCAGAGCAAACTTACGCGTTTGGAGTCCCCTGTTCTTCAGTGGTCTTACGTACTGGGTTTTCAAGTTATCCGGGACACGTGGATGCTCTCACGGTGCGATGGTCTTGTATCCGGGCATTCCAACGTGTCCGAGCACGCACAAATCATTAGAAACACGCCCTATCCCGTAAACCTTCAAATTAGGAGGCCAAGGGTCGACATCGCGGGGAGCTCCAAGACAATGATTTCTGCCACGAACTTCCTGCGGGAATATTCAGTCTCGCGATTCGAAGGCCCTGATTTTAAGGTCATCGATCGTTCCGCACGCTAAAGCTTCAGCCGTGTTCACAGATCATCGCAAACGGGCTAACGAGACAGTCGCGCTATCGCAAACTTCCCTTTTGAGCCTGTTTGGCACTCAGAGAAAGCTCATCTGCGATAACACTCCATCGAAGCGAACGCAACGAGAAATATCGATCGTCTTCGTCGTTTCCGGGCGTTAGCGAAATTACTCCCGCAGATACCGCCCTGGCCACAGCAGAAGCGCGCTCCAGAGCGAGCGGAAAACTGCCGTCAAATGCGCCCCGCAAAATGTCCTCCAACACGGCAAGAAACTCTCGTGGCTCCAGGGGATCTGGCGCCCCCACCACGGCTGCATCAATGGTGTTGAGCTCCGCGATACCCCGCGAAAAGACCGTGCTTGCGTCGGCAAGATTATCCGACAGGGCAGCCTTCACCAAGTACAGGCGCCACAGTGCTCCTGGCAAGCTAACCGGGTGGGCACTCGACCACAAATCTGCCAAAATATCGAGGCCATTTTCCTCTGCGAACGCAACGAGTCTCTCGACCTGAATTGGGGTTCCTTCCCTTGACCCTTTGCCTATCAAGAGGCCCGCCGTCTCATGGGCAATTGCCAATCTTTCGGCGGGATCCATCACCTGGTCCGCCGGATCCATCGCGGCTGATCCCTCCAACCTCTCAGAGTTCATGCGAACGGGACGGGGAAAATTGTCAACCATCCCCCCACGCTAAACCAGAAGTCCCAGCACTTGCCCATAGTCTGGGGCGATGCCCGAACATCAGCCGCACCGCGCCCGCTTTGTTTTCTACCTGATTCTCTCTGTGGTCGGTTTGGTCACCGCTTGGATATTCAATGGCCTCGCTAGCGTTAGCGGCGCTAACTACCTGGAGGCGTGGTTTGGCGCCCCCGTTGATTGGGTCCTGTCGCTCGATATTCTCATTGTGGCTATTGCCGGCTCAGCTTTTATGATCATGGAAGCGAAGAAACTGTCCATGAAACGGGTGTGGGTTTACATCGTGCTGTCAGGAGTAACCGCTTTTGCTTTCACGTTTCCGCTGTTTTTAGCGATGCGAGAGCGCCGCCTAGCCTCTTTAGCCAGCGACCAGGCAGCAGTCGTCTAAATGTCCCGGGTGACTTCAGACCCGGCTGGGCCATAAGACACCGAACCTGGTTTCACGCCACCAGCCGTAGACCCGGCACCGGGGGGTAAAAGAATGAAGGTTTTTCCCGCTCCCAGATAGACCGGCTCGTCATCCGCGTGCGTGAGTGCGATCGGATCGCCAAATACAGCAGCATCAAAAACTCCGGTGATCATCTTGCCGCCAGTCGCGATAAAGGCGCTCTCTCTCGTCCCCGAGATACTGGCGGAGGGCAAGCCTTCCACGTCAAAGTAGTTGGGAGTGAAAACCACCACGTTGGTGGCAGAAATTTGTGTCCCATCGGCATCCAGATCCGGGGAACCATTGCTGAGAAACTTCAAATACGTACCGGAGGGAGCATCCCAGGTCCAGAGCGACTCAATTCCATCGCTAAATCCCACCCGGATAGACTCAGCATTTTCGCCCCCAACAGCGGCGGTGGCCTCGTTCGAGTCGCTCACAAAATAAAACTGTTGCTCCGGTGCCGCCAAGGCCGAATAGCTAGCCCGAAGTTCTGCCGCTTTGATGTGAAGGTTCCACGGGGCAGGTTTCCGATCACTCCGGAAAAAGTAAGGCGCATCCGGCGTTCCTCCCGAGGTGTCGTGCTCAACTAGCTGTAATCCGGTGCCACGGATGATTTCCCGCACGTTGGAGTTCCCCACCCCGGAGAAGACAAAAATACCGTCGTAGGAAGAGACAAGGCCAGCATCTTGGGGGCGACCAGAACGGACGGGTCCCACCTCGTCTGGAATCACGGTGTGATACACAGCGAGGTACCGGGTTGCGCCGCCTTCGACAAGCTCTTCATAAACAATGTCAGCGGCGGCGATACCCACTTGGGGTCGACCAGAGCTGGTGTTATCAATTTTGATTCCCACGCTCGGCCCGGTCACAACGTCACCCTCCAGCTCGAGCCCCGTCAGGGGGTGGCGGGGCACATCAGGGATTATCTCCTCAGCAGAGATTTCTGTCTCGTCGAGGGGCTCAATCACAGCCTCTGTGGCACAGCCAACAAGAGTGAAAGAAACAAGGGAGAGGCCCACAAGGCCTGAACGGATTGACGCGCGCATGGAAGGCCTTCTGTTAGGAAATCTCGACACCAAATCCTATTACACGATATTCACCCAACTTTCCCTCGGACGTAAAGTTGAGTGACGCCCGGTAGGATTCATCGCGGGCCTCTAGCTCAGTTGGTAGAGCAACGGACTTTTAATCCGTGGGTCGTCGGTTCGAGCCCGACGGGGCCCACCCTGTCTTTTTCTGCTCTTGAACGGGTTTTGTGGGCGGGCTGCCTCCTCACCGGGAAAATTGGGGCCGGTAAGCTTCACCCAACAAGATGGGAAAGCATGTCTCCTGAACAGTCAAGTTATGTCATTTGGAGGACCCACGGGGCTGGGTTCTGGTCCATTGTCGCTTCAACTTTGGCGCACTGCGACATCGCGACGCAAGAAGGTTTAGTCCCCGTTGTCGACATGGAGAACCACGCTTCGGTTTATCAAGAGGACGCCCCTGTTAGGGGAACAAGAAACGTGTGGGAATACTATTTCCAACAGCCCGCAGGCAGGTCTCTGGCCAACCTGGGGTCATCCCCTGTTCGCAATGATGGAACCATCCCGAGCGGTTACCCCCGCGAACTTGGTGATGACGCCTACCGCGCGCTGTGGCAAAAATACGTGAAATTGCAGCCCCATATTGAAGAGGGGATACAAAACACAATCAAGGAATTGGGTGTTTCCCTGACCACTCTGGGAGTTCACTTCCGTGGCCAGGAAATGAGAACTGCCATCGGCCACAAATTCCCGCCAACTTTAGGTCAGATGAATAGCGCTATCGCCCACGTCCTGGAAACCAGCGATTTCGACAAGATCTTGCTGGTGACCGAAGCAGAACAGTATGTTTCAGCGCTCAGGCGAAAATGGGGATCCAGGCTCCTTGTCAGCCCTACTTTTCGGCTGTGGCGAAGAAACTCTTACACACTAAAAAACCCACCCCGTCCTGAGCATCGATACAACTTAGGCCGAGAGGCCTTGCAGGATGCCCACCTTCTCGCAGCGTGTGGGGGTTATATTCGCGGCCACTCGGGGTTGAGTGAAGCAGCACTCCTCATTACTGAGCGCGGTTTTACTCCCCACATTAAGTTCTCTCAGGGGCGTAATTCATTTAGGCCTTACCTCGCCCCTTTTCTCTGGTACTCCAAAGTTTTGTTGCCAGGGGCGATGGGGGGGTTCAAAAAATGGAAACCCTTGGGCTCTTAGTTTCCAAAAATCACGGTTCCTGGAATCTCTCTATGTTCCTTCGAAATACTTTCCCTGTATATCTGAATGGGATTCTTTTTGCCGCGCAACCCGCTGGGTCGGAGTGACGAACATCAGACGATATCGCTGGGTTGACTTCCAGACTTGGTCAAAAGGTCCCCCCCTGCGGCGCGAAGACAAGAGGTTGACACTTTTCCGGTAAGCGGCGAGAAGACCTTTTCGGGCGCGAGGTTTCACAATATAAAATGCTGGCG
>FUWD013229249.1_pt1 | contig 36554 bp, 59 predicted proteins | sample 1063281 | NCBI WGS metagenome assembly FUWD01 (sample SAMEA79048168, study PRJEB19326) | metagenome | biome: marine | reverse complement strand
AGCGTAAATTGGCCTGAGAGATCCGACCCACCCCCCCTAAATTTTACTCAAAAAAGACGCAAAAAAGACGCAAAAATCAGCCATTGCCTTTGTGTTTTGGGTCAACAGGCCACCCGTCGGAACCTATTGTGGTGTCGTAACCTCGGCTTTCAATCGACTGAATGTCTCCAGAGTGACACTTCCAACACGTGGACGCAAGATTGTCCAAGTCAAAGAACAGATCAAGATCACCCTTGTGCGCCTCGATGTGGTGAACGACTGCACTGTTGGGCGATGTGCGCCCACGCTTTAGGATTACGCCGCAGGACTTATGCTGGCACCTGTAACCATCGCGCAGCAATACTTGCTCTCGCAACATCCGCCACGCCTTACCCTGATACAACTTGCGATACTCAGCTGCTTCTGGCGTGCGCCACTTATCCATCAGGCCAAGCGCCAGACATGCTTTTCATCACAGCGTCTTCTATTAGGTCGGCAGCATCCTGAGACGCGCTGTCATGTATCTCAGTCATGTGGACCAATACGCTCGCAAGGGCTGACATGATGTGAACTGGTTCAATGCCATTGTCGAGCATGTAGCGCGTTTCCCCATAAAGGTCCAACGCTAGATCACTTATGATGTCTCGGTCAGATTCGTACATTGTCACCCACTTTGAAAAATGGCCCCAGCTTTCGCCGAGGCCTTAGTTGAGACAGTGCAGGCGACAGGGAGGAAGACCTGCACAAGATAACTTTACATCCAGCCCCAATCATAAGTCAATATCATCTTCAAGCGAGGTTGCGGGCGTGTATTTGGTTATCTTTGCATCTGGAAACGCATTGGCAACCTTTGCCATCGTCTGCGCGAACGTACCCGACAAAACTGCCGCTACATCGCTCAAATGGTAAACCAGCCACGTTGGGTGCGCAGCACGCACTTCACGCACTGAGCCGCTTGCTATGAAGGCGTAGGTGCCATTGCCATGCTCAACAAGGTGGCCGTCGATCACTGGCGGCAAATGTCCATCGCTTCTGGCTGCCTCGTCCATCACGTCCAGCGCCTTGCAAAGTGAAGCCGCCACCCGCTGCGCTTCTTTGTAGACATTGTTTCGCATGTTGGCGTCGAGTTCATCCCTCAACTCTTGGTAACGAACGGCAAACGCTGGTGGCACCAGTGACGGGAGAGTGTCACCCCAAACGGCAACCGATGCCGCTGACCCGCGAACGTACGGCCTGACCGCCGCATAGGTCAGCACGCTGTATGGGTCTGGGTAACTCGTGTTGTCTTGAGGCTTAAACGTTCCTCGCTCGGCCAACGCCTTTGCCTTCTTGGTTGTTGCTTTCGCCATCTTAAAAACTCCCGATCTACTTATATACAGATACCTAAAGGTAATCTGTATATTATGTAGGTTTGATCTGAATATACATATTACCCTACATAAACCTACAGAAAATACAGATCACCTCTGTAAGCCATTGAAAACAAACAATAGGCCAATCTGTAGGTTTGCGCGGCTCACGTCACCCTGCCTTCTTTGGCGTTAATCCATATTTTGCCCTCATTCTGTACCATATATCCGCTTGCAAGTAGCGAATTGATTGCCGTTATGTAGGCGCTCGATGGGTTGCTTGAAGTCATTTTGCCCATCGTAAACTTGCGCAATTCGTCCTCGTCCATGCACCAAAACTTTCGTGCTTCAGGCCAGCCTGCGCCAGTTGGGTTTCCCCCACCAACGCCTTCGCCGCGCAGCTGCTTGAACGCCCCGACGATGGCTTTTTGGTTGGCACCCTTGGGTCGCTTCTGCTGGATGTCGGCCAGTTCATCGGCATCGGCAGGCTGGATTGTGCAGGTCGTCACTGGGTCGCCGTCCTCATCCCTGCCCAGTTCATGCACCTTCAGCGAAAATACGATCGGCGATTGCGGCTCAAGATCGCGTTGCTTGGTGGCGGTGGCTGTGCGTATAGATTGCTCAACCTGTAGCTCGATCTCAGTATCGGTGGCGGCCCGCAGTGAACTATGCCCGCGCGCGCCTTTGGCTGTGTCTTTGCCGCTGTGGTGTACGATCATAATATGCGCGCCAGTCACGTCGCGAAGTGCGTCGAGGTTGGCGATGAATGACGTCATATCCGTCGGCCCATTTTCGTCGCCGCCCGCCATCGCCCTCGATAAAGTATCCACGACAATCATGGCGATTGGCTCGCCCTTTTCGATCTCGATGCTTTTGCACAACTCAATGAGCGCCGCCAAGTCGGCTTCTGGTCGCAACAGATCAATCGGCGATGGGCGGACAGCCAACGGCACGTCGTCCACGCCATATTCTTCGCGCAGCGCAACAACACGCGACTGAAAGGCATTGCCGCCTTCAGTGGCCAGATACAACACTGGTCCGCCCCTGACCTTGCAGCCTTGCCACGGTATATTGCCCGCAATGCAGAACGACATATCCAGTGAGAAAACGATTTGCCCACGTTACTCGGCCCATACACGACTGACATTTGATTTTTGCCCAGCCAGTTTTTGATAAGGTACGATGAGCGCAGCACTGGCTTTGCATCTTTGGCCCAGAATATCGGCTTCTGATCGGGCGCTGACGTTATGATTGTGGCTGGCGCTGGCGCAACCTCTGTCATCGGCACGCTGTCGAAGTCGGCATATTGATCGTTCGCCGCGCTGATTATGGCTTCGCGGGCCTCAGTCGGGCTTGGCCTTATCTCTTTGCCATATGTGCGCACTGCCTGCGTAAAATCCCCGCCGTGCTCAAAATGCACGTAGAGGTCGAAAGCATCGCCCCAGCAAAAATGCCCTGACGCCATGCCGATGCCCGCCGCTAGGTCCGACCCGCTAAGTGAAACCCAATGCGTGCCAAAATCCTTTGCCGCAAAGCTGCCTGTCGTTGACATTGGGGACTTGTAGCTGTCAGATCCGCCTTGCTTTTCGTAGCCATGCTGGATGAATAGGTCCGCGATTGTGTGATTATTGTTGTACTCGTCAACAGGGTCGTCGCTGGTGGGGTATAGTTCACGCTTTTCTTCGCGCTTTTCAATGCGGCGCTGGCGATCAAGCTCGGCTCGCTTTTCTGCAATCTCTGCGTTCTTGCGGTTGAACTCTACCGTCGCCCAGATTGCGCCAGACTTTGCAATCATCATGCCTTCGCCGCGATAAAGGTGCGACTGGTAGAACAGTGGCTCGCCATCATCGCCGCGCTTTGCGGGTGGTATATTCGGTAGGAATATGGGCTGGCCCGTTCGTGCCAAGGCTCCGTCGCAGGTGATGCCGTATTCACGCAGCATAATTTCAAACAGCGCCAGTTGAGCGTCGGCATAATCTGTACCAGTCAACGGCTCGGCCAACGGTATAAGCACGCGCCATTTTTTGTTTTCTTCTGACGCGCCTGCCGAAGAATAGGTGAGCGCCATCGCGCCATCCGTCAGGTCATCGACTGCGCTGCACAATGTATCACAGTCAACATTGCCCTCGTCCACATCAATAGCCAGCATCCAATATTCGCCAAGCCCGCGCTGTACTGCATGGCTTCGCCCGTCAAATCTGCGATACGTTGACGCAATGACAAAAGCCGCATCTGCTTTTTCAGTAGCTTGCGGCTCTTTTACCATGTCAGCAATTTCTTTTAACGTGATTCCACGATATGAGCGGCTGGCGTCATGTATGTTTGTATCCTTAGAGCCATAAGCCAAGAGCATTGATTGCTTGCTCATGTTGCCGTTTTTTGCTAGAGTCATTTTTGAGTATCCGTTCAAGGGCATTGGTGGGTTTCTCTCCTTAAAAGCGCGGCAGGTTCCCTCACTTGCCGCGCTTATTTATTTCACCTAGAACGGAATTTCGTCGCCAAAATCGCGGGCTGGCGCTGGTGCCTTTATGTCGGCAAACGGGTCCGCAGCCCTGGCTGGGCCAAAATCATCCAACGACTTGTTTTCTCCGCCTGACATAGTTGTCCCTACCTCATCAAAGTCGTCTAATGAAGCCCCGCCATAAACCGCGTGCGTCACTTGAACTGTATCAATCAGCAATGAAATCCCACCATTGCCGTCTGGGTCCGTCACTGGAAAGGCTGTAACTCGAAGCGAACCCTTGGACCCGCCCCAGATAGCAGTGTCAGCAAGTGGTTGCTTGTCGCCGCCGATCACGTTGGGTTTCTTGTTCTCCTCACCCTGCGCGTTGCAGCCATTGCGCTTTGCGCGAAATTCAACGCTGCCATCTTCCAGCTTTTTCATGCCAAAAACTTTTGTGAACGGTGCCTTGGTGGCGCAACTATTGTAATGGTCCTTCAATTCATTGTGCAGCGTGCGGGCTTCGTCTGCGCTCATCGTCCATCCGATGCTGTATGAAGCACCCTGCGCGCGTGGTGGGCATTCCTCGCTGCGCTTTTCGGCGGTGTTAAATTTAAAAGTGGCGTGCAGGCGAGGAAACTTAAATTCTACGTTTCGGATCATTACTGGCTTGAAGTCATTAGACATTTTGTCTCTCCTTTAAGAGTTGAAATCGGCTGCGTCTTGCTGCAACCATCGCGGTAGTTCGATGACGTTTATGTCATCTGAGAAGCCTGTCGGGAAAACCCCAGCATCGTTGGCTTCTTTTATCTTGGCAAGGGTCTTGACCATTATGTCGTTACCGTATGCCAAAAATTCGGGTGAAAGCTCATTAACGCTAACCGCATATGGGGCTGTTTTTTCCACGTTCACGAAGGCAAAACGCCGTGCGTCATAGCCTGCCCAAGTCAAAGTGTGAAGGTAAAAGGCGGCCTGAACGTGATATGAATACGTCATCACGTCGCGCGCAACCGTCCGTGGATCGGCCCCTTGGCAGGTTTTGATGTCGTAAACCACACCGCCGTCCTCCCAATATGAATCAGGTCGAGCCTTTATAGCCATTCCAGTTTCGGGATCTGTCGAAAAAAAGCTGGCCTCGTTGATTGTTGTTAGACCCGCCATGCGTTGCCCGACTGGGTGAAACATCACGCTGTCGGCTACTTTGCGCGCCAAGTCATAATCTCCTGACGTCAGCAGTGTCTTGCCTTCGATCTGCGAAGCCTCATACATGTCACCCCAAGCCTTGCCGCGCCGCGTTTCTGGCCCGCGCAACATGTCCTTGCCGTCTTCTAGACACATGGAGTGAACACAAGTTCCAAGGTCAAACGTGGTGCTGGATTTGTAGACCTTGGCCTTCCAATGTGCCAGAGATTTTGAATGAACCATCTTTACGTCTGATGAACTGATTGCGTCGGTTGCGTGATATTGAGCGTTTGAAAGCTCATTGGCTGTTATCAATGTCATGCCATTAGTTCCCTAACTATGAAACAAAACGTCTCGAAGTCTGTTTCGATTAAACCTTCGCCGTCGGGTAAAACGGCAGACAGTGGGATGACGCAACGGTCTTTTGCGCGGTCATACTTGTATATTAAGCACGGTATCTTTCCTTCACGTTCTGCCGCAACCTCAACCTGATGCCACCACGATGGTGAGCCGCCGACAGGCCCGCTGGCATACCGCTTCAACTCAAGAGTGAACGGGAAGTTTGGATCGTCCGCAATTAAGTCCGCATGAGCGCCTGCGCGGTACTGCTCAAGGTCGCGTTTGAACTTGATGCCGAGTTCGTTGTAAAGCTCCTGCGCCGTTGTGCGCTCATACGCTGCGCCCTTATTTCTACTATTTACCATCAGTCGGCTTTCGGTTGCTGAACTTCGACACCAGCGTCAGCGGCTTTAGATATGCTTGAACTGCGCACAAACGCAGTAAACGATAGCCCAGCACGCTTTGCCGCAATGTCGATCGCCGCCTTCTGTGCCAGCGTGAAAGATATTGTCTGCTTGTGATCCATTTTGCACTCCTTTGGTTGCACGAACTTAAATACACCAAAAGGATGTAAATGCAACCCCAAATGAGTGCTTGCGTATACTGCTTGTATACCTTAATAAAGTTACAGGAACTAAGCAAACAAAGGAAAACAAAATGACACGTTACACCGCAACCTTCGCCGCGCACGAAACTACACGCAAGACTGACCGCACTTATACCCACGCATGGATTGTCGTAATTTATGGCACTATTTACGGTAAGGGTTTTTCAGGTAGCGCGGAACTGGCCCACAAAGCCGCCGCCGCCATATATCCCAAGCCGCTTGATCCCCGCGACATAAAGCGCAACCCGCGCTATTACCGCGATCTGGCCAAGCAGTTTGGTCACGCTTCCGTTACCGATTGGATCAGCGAGAATGAGAAAAGCGTAGCCGCCCAAGTCAAATTCATGACCACAGAGGTAGTGGCCGTCACCACATAACAGGCAAACAAAGGCGCGGGCATAAGCCCCGCCACCCCTACCAAACAAAGGAAACAAAATGATTGCTGCAACTTGCCTCGCCCTCGCCGTGTATTACGAAGCCCGCTCCGAACCAATCGACGGGCAACGCGCGGTGGCTGACGTCATCATGGCTCGCACTTACCACCCATCGTACCCCGACACAATTTGCGCGGTTGTTGCAGAGGATCGCGGCATCAACGCTTGGGACTGCCAATTTAGCTTCATGTGCGACGGCCGCCCAGAACGGCCAACGGGTGCCGCTTGGGCCACCGCGCAGGCCGTAGCCGCCGAGGCAATGATTGGCCCCGCGATGGTGCACGCGACGCACTACCACACAATAGACGTTTCGCCGATATGGCGGCACGATCTGACCATCGTTGGTAAGATTGGCCTGCACGTTTTCTACACTGATGGCCGATGCATCCTTGAGATGGGATGCTCAGTGCGCCCCAAAATGCGCCCGAGTGGAGAATTGTAATGAAGGGCGGCGACAAAGACTTCAACCTAAAAATCAGCATCAGAAATGCCCGCCTATTGAACGCCGTTCGTGCCAAGTATGGATCAGCGGCCAACATGGCGAGGCAAGGAAATCTGACAATCAGTAGGGTTAATTCACTTATGACCATGAAACTGAAACCAGTAGACATGCACGGCCAATGGCGCAATATCGCGCTGGATGTGGCAGGGATGCTTGAGTGTGATCCAGAAGTTTTATGGCCAGATCACATCAAAAACGTCAAGCTGGGCAAATCAACGGCAGAAATGGCCATGAAATTTGAAGCTGTGATGCATATTGCCAAAAGAAGTGGCCCAGCCCACCTTGATCGCTGCGAAACAGTAGAAATTCTGATGGAAGCGCTGACGCCAAGGGAAGCCAAGATATTGGACATGCGCTATCATTTCGACGCAACCTACGTTGAGATCGCCAAGGAGGTCGGGACGACCAAGGGGAACGCTGTGCTTCTAGAAAAAAAAGCCATCAGCAAAATGCGAAAGAACGCGATCCGTAGAGGTTTCATAATACGCACTGAAGAAGAAGACGCAGCGAGGGGCGGCGCTTGCCGTAACGCGTACACCTACAAAAACAGACGCGCCGCAATAATGTCAGACATCTTTGACGAGTAACCACAAATCAACCCCGCGAAATTTTAACTTAACCCTAAGAAAGACTTCAAAATGATACAAGAAATGCTAGTGACCCACATGCACAACCACGGTTTTGGATTCGGATGCGTTTGGAACGCCGACGGGCAGCCAGAGCAGTGCTTTATTCCCGCGCCGCTTGCCGCAAACCAAAACCTCGATGCTGGCGACAAGGTGCGTGTAATTGTTTCACCAAACTTTGCAGACAAATCAGAAGGCACGCCTTGGCAGGTAATTAAGCTAGTGCCAAAAGATGAAATTCTTGCAGATGGAAAGATCATAGCCCGTCATTCGTGTACCCCGCGTGAACCTGACAAAATTGCGCAGGCGCGTGATGACTTAGACGACCGCGTGTTGGCGTTTATCAAGGAAACTGGCTACGCCACAGCTTCAGAAATCGGCGCTGCCGTTGGAGTTGACCCCCAAACAGCATCAAATTCGGCGCAACGACACTTCAACGCAAACAAAATCGCCCGCGCCGCCGTGTATCATCGAGCAGATCAATCGCGGGCATCTTTTGTGCTGTATGCTTCAGAGGCAAATGATTTCTTGGAGGTCACCTGATGGGCAGCGAAACCAAGAACGCAGACGGCTACACGTTCGCAGAGCTTTACGCGAAGGAAATTAAGGCTACGCCGCTCGAAGTTAAGGACAATCTTAACTGGACGGTTCATCACCCACGCAGCGATGCCCCGAAGGCATTTCGCAGAAACAAAGGCGCAGAGTGGCTGGTGAAATAACAGACGCACAAACATTAAACAAAGGTAAAAACCATGACACGCATAACAGTCAACATTCCAAACATACCCACCTCGCTTGTAGAAATCCACGCAAAGCTAGTCGAGAAGCTGGGCGGCCAGCCCATTATTGAAGTATCAATGAGCATAACGCAGGCGGGCAAGTTTTACATCCACTTGTACGGAGCAAAAGACTACGAACAGCTCTACCGCGCTTCCAGCGACAACCCCAACGAAACAATCCAGCAGGCTTTGAAGTTTGTTGCTGGCATGGCCAGCAAAGACGAACAACGCGTTGCGCAATGGCAGAAAGACTTGGCGCACGTTATCGACGAAGGCCACGACCTGAACTTGCCCGACAACGTGCTTGATCCGCTGCGCTCTTCTTCCCAAGCAATGACCGAAAACCTTTTGGATGTGACGACATGATTACCAAGGGCAAGCAGTACCAAACCCGCAATGGTCGGGCAGTTACGATCACCAAATTCGACTGCGCAGGGGACTTCCCTATCCTCGGCCAAGTCGAAGATCGAAACACGTATTACCAATGGACCAACGAGGGCCGCAACAACACGTTTATGAAAGATCCCTTGGACCTGTTCGAGGTGCACGACACGGCCCCTCTGCTATTCGGGGACCTATGCGACGCGGACAAAGGCGCGTTGTTGTTGGCATTGCATGAGGGAGATGAAGTGCAAATGCTTACTTATTGTTGGCAGGTAAAGACCCCTAACACAGTATTTAATGACGATGTCGCCTACCGCATTGCGCCAACCCGCATCGCTGGCACTGTTGAGGTCGATGCAGACGGGCAACCTGATTTTGAAACGTGGGTGACGACATGACCTACGCCACCGACGCACAGCAGATGCAATGGGCTAACGAGGATGAGGCGGAGCGCAAGGCTGTAGCCGACCTGAACTACCCTGACGACGCCCATATGTGGCCGCTTGATCCAAGCGCGTCACCTGCACATAGCAATCTTGAATTTTATCAGCGGAGGGCAAGTAAATGAATACCGACGGAAACCTATATTTAATCGAGCAAGAACTAGAAGAGCAAGAACGGTATGAAGCATCCCAGTCGGATGCAAATATGTATTGTTCACACTGCGATGAAACTATTAGCAACAGGTTTGACCCCAAAGCCATCGCGAACCAAACCTGCCCGAACTGCTCAGAGGAGCTATATGAATTATGCTAAATCATGGAGAACCAAAAAATGTCGGACCAACCTCAAATAATCCTGAAGCGACTAATCAGGGTCAACAAGATTATGATGTCCCAGCCCAATGTGCGGAGCCGACCGAACTTGAAGCAACAACTCGAAGAACAGCAAGCATTGCTGGAGCTGCTAGAACCCTACCTAGACCTGTGACGCCAGCAGAATTTTCCGAGCAACGGCTGGGCTTTGCCATGATGGCTGAAGCTTTCGAGAATGACCGCATACCTAAGCACCTGAAGTGGATCAAAGCGCAGGGCAAGGTGAAGGAAATGAAGGGCAGGCAAGTGGCGCGGCGACGGGCTAAGGTTAAGGCGTATGCCCAAGAGGGCAACCTGACAGTGTTTGAAGTTGCTTCGATCCTGAATGCCGCTGTCACAACTATACGGACAGACATGCAGGTCTTGCGGGTCAAGCTGCTGGCGGTGTCGCAAGTCCCTACGCCCTTTCAGGTTCAGGCAGCTTTCCGCAGGACAAAGGTCGAGGCGCTGGCTTGCACTGGAATGTCCAAGGCTGAAGCTGCGCGGAAACTTGGCGTGTCAGAGGCTACGGTCAGGCGAGACATAAAAATTGCAGGTATAGAATGGCTGGGTGACGAATGACCGACAAAGAATTGATTTCAAAATTGAAGAGCAAGCTAGTCAAGCAGCGCACCGAAGTCGCCCGCCTGACGCAGCGTCTTGAAACAGCAACCAAGGAAAAGATTGATCTGGCAAGCGACATAAAATGGATGAGAGGGGAAGCGAAATGACCGAGGACATGAAAGACAAGATTGCACAAATTATTTTGATAGAGATGGGTCATCCATGGAACAGTTCAGATGCACAGTATACGGCCGACGAAATCATCACAGCGTTGCCTGACATGGTGGTGCCGTTGGTGTGGGCGATGTCGAGAATCAACGGATGGAACGACGACTACCACACATTGCCGACTGGTTACACGATCAGATGCGCGGACGAGAATGGCTGGAAGCTGTCATTTACTGGCGGCTTTAGTTATCACTATACAGCCGATGAAGCAAAAGCCGCAGCACAAGCGCACCACGTTGCGCATATTATGGCAGCGTTTGGAGGAGAAGCAAAATGACCGAGGACATGAAAGATAAAATTGCAGAGATCATCAAAGAACACAGGGTTTATCTGGATGGAGTCGATCATAATTCCTCAGCCGACGCCATCGTTGCCGCCCTACCTTCGATGGTTGTGCCGTTGGTTTGGGCCTACTTCCCAGCTAATGGCTGGGGGATTGGCGTGGCGATAAGTGAAAACGATGCAGAAATACAAATAAACAGAACAGACTTCGGTTGGTCATACGGTGGTGTGGCTTTCTGTGATTTAGAGACTGCACAGGCTAAAGCCCAAGCGCACCAGACCAAGCAAATCATGGCAGCGTTTGGGGGAGAAGCGAAATGATACTTGGATACATACTGATCTGCGGGATGGGGATCACCCAGCCGAACGCAGTAGATGGTTGCCTGCAAACAACCAGGCTGTTCCCCAGCATGGAGCTTTGCGAAGGCGGCCGTCAGCTTTACCTTGACTATTCTATCCTACAGGAAGGCCACTACATTGGCGGTTCAGGTTGCTTTCTGGTCGGCACAAAAGTCCTGACGCGGCGAACTAGCCAAATTCAACAGGGAGAAACAGAATGATTGACGAGCGCAACCTAAAACCCATGACAAGAACCGTCTGGAAGCTGTTTAATGACGGTGTGGCCGCGAAAGAGATTGAGGCGCTAACTGGCCAGAACAAGCGAACCGTAGCCATGACCATATACAGGGGCCGTGTAAGCGGAGACTGCAAGCCCAAGGAAAAGACGCTGACAACAGTGTTCAACAAGTCGCCGCTTGTCTGGGGTTCAGTCAAGCAAATGAAAGTGGCTATATCTGCCGACCAAGCGCAGTGGCTATTTGATGAAGCCGAGAACTGCGGATGCAGAACTGTTTCGGAGTATATTTCAGAGCTAATTCTGGACGCATATGAAGAAGCCCGACATAAAAAAGGACTAGCCGACAATGACTAGATCAATCAGAGACGAAATATTGTGTGAGGCCATGCAGTGTATCACAGTAGACCGTGCCGCGACGCACGGGGATGCAGAGGACAGCTTCCAAACTATTGCTGACGTGTGGAGCTGGTGGCTGTGCAACAGGCCGCTGCCTGACGATCCACTCACACCTGCCGACGTGTCCATGATGATGGTACTGTTCAAGGTTGGCCGCATTGCAGGCAACAAGGACCACGAAGACAACTATGTTGATCTCGCTGGGTATGCCGCACTCGCAGGGGAAATGTCACTCCAGTGACATGAGCCTAGCCATATCGTCGTCTTCGGCCTGTTGGGTAAAACTTTCAGGCCGAAGCGTTGTCATATCTTTTGTTGTCAACTCGCTTACATGGAAAACCCGCATCAACTTTTCAGGCAAAGCGACCATCGCGTAATAGTCCGAATTTGAGCCGCCCTTGCGGAATTTATAGCTTCCAGCGTTTGTGACCGCCTGCGCAGTCTTCACTTCCAGCCGTAACAAGATGCGAGACGGAAGCGTGACGTGTAAGTCGCAAGACCCGTCGACATGCGACGTCTCCAAGCCAGCAAGTTGCAGCCTGTATGCCGCAAAGAACTCGCCAGCACGTCCAGTACAGGTTTTTGACCTATCGCCCATTTGGTGTCAGTCTGAGCAGACCACCGCGTGCTTGGCTATGGCGACTTGGATTTCGGTTTGCGTCTGCACTGTGTCCGCCCTACTCCGCGTAGGTAGGCTCTTTCGCCACTCATCGCAGATAGCTATTTCAGTCGCGCCAGCCAGAGTCCTGGTGTTCGTGCAGCCGCTCATCAGCAGTATTAGCCCTGCGGCGTATATCTTCAGCATTTTTCAAGTCCTTTACCATAGCGTTTTTGCGTTCGGCACGTTTTCCGCTGCTTTTGATTGCAAAGAAGGCACCGACAAGGGCCAAGATTGCCCCAGCCCCGCCAAGCACTTTCGTCATTACAAGGCTCATCATGTGAACCAAGTCCTGAATACAGCAATCAATGCTGGACCACCGATAAGCGTAACTTGAATAACTGGTTCCTCAATCTCTGGCGGGATGATGTCCAAGCCCACTAGGATGCCCACAAGGGCCATTATTAGGGCCGTGTAGTTGATCTTTGATTGCTTGGCTAAGTTGGGTGCCGTTTTCATTTTTTGCCTCCTGAGTACGAAGGCAGGATGGCCCTAACCACCCCGCCTTAATTTAAGTAAAGTTCGCCTTTACTGCCCACATAGCAGCTTGTTCATAGTTCGTCATGGCGATAGACCTGCAACGGCAGTCTGGGACATTTAATCGGATGTACACCATTATCTCCTCGGTCAACCTCTTTACCTCAGATACGGATTCAGAACCCGAAGGGTTAAAGTCTGGGATGGTCGTTTCAATATCAGTCATGGCTTTTTCCTTTTGACTGTGCCGATTGATGCTTCGGCGGGCAAAACCCTTACTGGGTATTCTTTGTGGAACCTGAGAGCAGTTTAACGATGATGCCAATAATGACCTGCAATAGCCCGCTGGACGTGGGCTGCACTGGTTTTGCAGTGAGCCATTCGCTTACGCTGAAACAGGGACAGGCTTTGTTCGCATACTGGTTGTGGCCGCTAATTTTGTCAATCGTCGGGTGGCTTGCCTGCAAATCGCCTATCAGGTCACGCAGCGCGGCGTCTTGGTCTGGCGTAAAGTTGTCAGAGAACGCCCCGTCCTCTTTGCCGCCAAACCCGCCAACTAGGCAGATGCCAATGCTGCCGCGATTCTTGCCCTTAACGTGTGCGCCCATGACCGACACATCACGGCCCTTGGCTACGTCCCCGTCAGTGTCTATGACAAAGTGGTAGCCAATGTCGCTCCAGTTCTTCGCTTTGTGCCAGCGGCGAAATTCATCGCGGATAGCCTCGACACCTTTACCCGCCCACCAGCCTTTTTTGGTAGCAGATGCGTGAATGATAATCTCGTTGATCTTTCTCATATCGGTTCCTCTATTTATCCAGCGTTGATGCGCCGAAGATGATTAAGCCAGACAGGATGAAAAACATCAAAGCACCGAACACCATGCTGATGATACCCAATATTCTGTCCCTCTTGTCCGCCTGCGCCTTTAGCGCGGTCGCGTGCCTTACTCTAGCTGCGGCCTGTTCTCGCAGTACCGTGTCCCACATATCGGGTGGTCCGTATAATTGACACACGCTGCGGAGTTCGTCGACGGCTTGCTTGTGTGCCATTTTTGCTTCAGCAATGGCAAAGCCCTCTTCTTCGCTTGATGACAATTTGCCCAAGAACCCCTTATGGCCCCCAGACTCAGCCATTCTTATTTCCGCATCCAGCTTTGCTAGCTTGCCGAACTCAGGCATCAGTGATGTTGCGTCCTTGCCAGCCTTAACCGCAGCAGAAATCGCACCTGAAACGGCTTTGACTGCACCAGCTAAAGCAAGAACTTCAATCATGAGACGCTGCCCTTAAAGGCATATGTGACGCCAGCGGCCACAACAATCCAGAAGACACGCTCGGCAAAGCGCAAAGATTGCCCGTTGTTGCCAGTCTTTTCCTCAACAACCTGCAAGCGTTTGACCTGCGCTGCGCGATCTTTGTCGATGGCGTCGAGCCGATTAAACAGCGTGACCATACGTTCCTCGACCCGCGCAAGTGAAACGATAGCTTCCCCCATTTGATCAAGTTTGGCTTCAATTCTAGCTAAGCGCGCGTCGTCAGGCATTTGCATATCTCACATAGTTGAGTAAAACTTTATTCTCGGACTTCACGCAATATCGCTAATGATTTCGACGCGGATATATCCGTTGTTTGGGAATGTCTCAATACTGGCGTCAGCATAAGTCACCTCAAATTCAGCTTGATAAGATCCGATGGCGTCAGTGTCCGCACCAACCCAATCATATCGGACAATCCCGTCAAGCGCCGTGACGATTGTGGCCGCCGCGTCAACCTTAATGACCCTTGAGCTGATCGGCCACATATGAAACCGAACAGAAGCCGCCGTGATGTCTATCGCGACCCCGCTTGCATCTTGCAACGTGGCCAGCATGGCTGGGCTTGTATCGTTTCGCTTGATATAAAAGGTCATTTATGCAGCCTCATTTGATTCAGACACTGACAGAATACACGCATTTTCGCCGATAGTCACCACTGCGAAGTTGTTTGATGGATCGGAAACGTGGACTGCCCGCCGCCTGCTGGGGTTGATGGTCAGACTGCCCACAAATGGGACGCCCGTGACGATGCTATCACTGAGCAGATAAGTGGTAACAGTTGACTGAGCAATAATAGGATGACCAGTCGTTATGCTTTCCGGCATAAGAACGTGGCTTTGGTTTACGGCACCATCAGAAGCGGTAGGCTCACCCGTAGTGATGCCTTCACCACCCAGAACAAGGTTCTCAATCAGAACAGCGATTGACGCTGTAGGAGGCGCTGTGGCGATATTGGCAGCAACAAAGGTTTGGCCTTGGACAAAGGCTGATGCCGAAGCTGTAGGACGGCCCGTGGCGATTTCGGAAAGAAGCAATGCGTGATCTTGGGTAAACGTCGCAATGCCGATCCTCGGTGAACCCGCCGTGATGGGATCGGAGTTGAGCGTTTCCCGTTCTGACATTGTAATGCCAGCAACCGAAGGCGGACCCGTGGTAATGTCGCTCGCAATTATGGAATGTTGTTGGCCAATAGACGAAGCGGATATGACAGGCTGGCCCGTTGCTATGCTGTCGGCGCTGATTAAATATACAACATCAGCCCCATCATCTCCGAGAGGCGCAGAGGCGAGAGGGGAAAATCCTAGCATGACTTACTCCGGTTTGATGGGCCAAATTATACTGTGTGGAAATTCCGTTTGCTGCGGCACATCACGAAGCGCCTGACGATAGCCTGTCATAGCAGTGGACATGACTATATCAGAGCTGCCTGCCCAGTCGGTTTGATAAAGCAGATCGTCACGAAACATTCGCGCATTGCGGATAAGATCTTCGATAGGCCGAGGCACGTCGGGCAGGTCTTCGTCGATGGCGTCGAGCCGATTAAACAGCGTGACCATACGTTCCTCGACACGCGCAAGCGAAACGATAGCTTCCCCCATTTGGTCGAGCTTGGCTTCAATTCTTGCGAGTCTTGCATCGTCCTGCATCATGCTGCCCTTAACCTTTGGATGATATTTTGAAAGAGTATTGCATGGTCAATGTCAAATCTGATAATCCACCACGGCGGGGGGGGTGTTCTCCAAGATGAACTGCGCGTCCTCACGTTCAGCCTCGTCAGTCACGATCAAAGGGTTGGTCACTGTGGCTGTCGTTGCTACACCCTCATCGTCGTAGGTGGTTTGCTCAACTGTGGCCTCAAGAGCTTCAATAAACGTCTGCACCACGACCTCGTGCATTACGTCAGCATACTCCCCAGTTTCCTCGTTATATAACTTTTCGCCTGTAGGCTGTTGCTCTGTTATCTCTGGACGACCATCGGCTAAGATGTATTTCGCCAGACGTGAGGTAGCTTTTCGGTATTCACCCATTTGATAGTTAAACGTATTGTTCACAGTGTTGACGTCATGGTTGTTTGAGAACGTCAACATAAAAGCATCAAACACACCGTCACATTTCCGAATAGACTGCTCACGGGCTTGGCTTGTCCAACTGCGGTTTATGTACGACTGCGCCCTGTTCTCAAGCTGTGCAGATGTCAGAGGCGCGTCACCTTTGGTTACAAATATACTCATACTTTCACCGCCTTAATTCTTGTTCGGGTTAGAACTCCAGGGGCCACTGTGGGCTTGATCCAAGTTCTGAAACCGTCCGTGTCAATTATGTAATCATCGCCCGCGCCTTCATCCACAAGCAGCCCGTCAATAAAGACTTCTTGAGGGTACCATCCGTTTGGTAGTACGTGAATAATGTCTGTGCCGTCTGTTTGGTAAGTTGATACGTTGTCAAACGATAGGTTAGTGGCCGAGTTCCGTGCCTGAGCTTCAATTGTTGACTCTGTAGTTGTTGCGACAAAAGAACCAGATACCACACCTGTAGAAGTTTTAGCGTCCGTGATCAGGAGTAAATCCCCAGCATCGGACCTAACAATCATCCTAACTCCGCCATCAGTGTAATCATTTACGTCAAAGGAGCCTAAGTAAGTTTTCCCAACTTCAGTTGCGAACTTGGTTGATGTGATAGACGAGTTGACAGGAGCATTTGTAGCGACTGCTTTACCCCCCGTTATTGTCCATCCAGTCCCCTTAGTCCAACCAGTATCACTAGCAAAATCTCCATTAGTCACAAGGTTGTCGAACCTAAAAACCTCCTCTTGGTATCCACCCTGATCTCTCAGGGAAGCCAATGTTTCCCGAAGGTTAATCGCTGGTTTTGTTATCAGTACGGTCATACTCTTATCCTTCCACAATCATGTCGTCGCTTGCTGCTATCGCCACCGCAACCGCTGTTGTTGTATTTGAAACTCGCTGCAAGCCTGAGAATGTTGACCGCCCTGCTGATGTACCGACGTGCAGTAGGTCAGTTACATCGTCGTGTGCTAGGGCTGTCACTGCGTCTGACGTGCCATATAATGTGCAAGCTGCGTTCTCTTGGAACAGTGGTAGTTCATCACGGTAGGACTTAGCGATTTGCTCTGCGCTTGGTGCTGTTGCTGAAACGCGCCAGAGGGCTAGCGTGGCCCCCGTAGCTGGCGCGGTAAGGCCAAACGAATTACCAAAGAATACGGAGGCCGCTGTGTTACTGATGTTCTCTACATTTGCCACCGAGTACACCAAAACATCATTTACGTATAAACACAGAACCCCAGAACGTCTGACGAGGTGTACGCGCTTTAGACCTGTGCTGAAAGGGACACCTGTACCGATAGCCGCTCCGCTAGCACTACATGCGACATACCAATTTCCTGTTATGACGAACAAAGCCAATCTGCTGCTTGATACTGCGCCTCTGTCAAAAAAGACTTGAGTACGTACGTCAGACGAGACCCACCCACACACACTAAAGTCACCTGTACCAAAGTCCAGATCACTATTGTACGGCTGCTCAAGGTAGTTGCTTGAGGAGAACCCTGAGTACGCCATAAGTTCAGCGCCAGTCGCCACTGCTGTCTTTGTGACTGTGCCGAATGTAGCTAGGCCGTTGGCGTTGACTGATCTGTCTTCGTCGGCAAGGCGGTGGCGAACACTGTCAATGATTATGACTTGTACCGCTAAAGATGAAGGACGAATATCAATTCTAGGTGATTGGTTTGTTGCGACATAGGTTATTGTCTGAACACCTGTTCCAGATGCGTTGTATGTAGTACCACCTGTAATAGCCACATACACATCTCCACCTCCATCGTTAACAACGTCAAAAGACAGCACATATGTTTTACCGACAACGTTCGAGGAGCTAAGTGTCTGTACAGTATTACTACCATCTTGGCCATTACGGTCAATTTGTAGCGCACCTGATACGATGGTATACTGCGTAAGCGTTCCAGCTTTTGTCCAGCCAGTAGGTGGCGTATTACCCGTTGCGCCCGTCCAGTCTTCCCCATTAGTAACCAACTCACTACCAACCAAATCAGTATCATCAGTTGACGCAAGGAACGCACCTTGGATGTCACCGACCATGTAGCCAGTGGCGTAGTCTGACGCTGTGTAGGCGACCATGCCGTCGCTTGTCTCTCCCGAAAGAATAGTTATTCCTTCCGTTGTGCCTACCACGTTGTTGTTTAAGCTAGTTTGGTCTGTCCCGTTAATCGCCATGCTAGACTGAGAAGCGTTGTAAGTGTTACGGTTTTGGGCAGTAGAGTTAGTGACATCTGATGTGGGAATGTCAATCACGTCGAGCTGGTCTATTGCCCCTGTATAAAAGCTACCGTAAAGTCTGTTACCAATCAGGTCGACATAATTAAACGCATACGCTGCAACAGTATAGTCAAACACAGCGCCAGTATCCGTAATAACACTCACACCACCCGCAGTCGCTAGTGCAATAGTTGGAACCTGCAAACCTGTAGCTGAATCAATAGGTGCATTGGGCAGCACGGTCATTGCTACGTCGTTGCATAAATTGCTAACTAACCTTGTCCCACCAGATACCGCCGTGTTTGTGCCAACGTCATTACGTTGAGAAATATTAACAGGAACTATGAAATTAAAGTTAAACCCAGATCCCGTCAAAACTTCACCGTCGTCGCTGGTAAACCTAACTATGGTTAAACCTGATGCGGTGGTGCCATTACTTGACATAACTAAAGTGCCGTTAAGAATCTTAACAGAGGACACTGAGCCAGCGCCCAAACGACAAGGCAAACCTGACCCCCAGCCATTTTGACTGAAAACCATCCACATCGGCAACGTGGGATCATCGCCATCAAAGATCGTAACCTTGTCGCTTTCAGCAATAATAATAGCAACAGATGGGAACTTACGTGTAGCTCCTCGTGTAGCTGTGTTCAGCGTCTCTTTGTACCATGACGTGCCTTGTGTGCGATTGCGCCATGCACCACCGTCCGAGTCTTCGGAAGTCCTGTAGACGAAACCATCAACCATTGTGATGGCCTTAGAGGCTGCGATAGCTGTTAGCTCAACATCAGTGAACTTAGGGTCATCAGTTGTAGCCAAGCCTTGGTCTAACGCTTTAACTGAAGCGATATCTGTAAGCTCACTGTCCATTAAGGCACCAGCGGCAGCGACATTTGCGGCGTCCGTCACATCGGCACTCGCTTCGATCCCGTTCAACTTGGTCTTGTCGCCATTGGCAAAAGCGCCTTCAGATGGTGGCTGTTGTATGTCCACGCCAGCGGCAGTGACATAAACCACAGCGTCGCCGGAAAGGCTTAACAGTGAACCTGTGGAGCTTTCATCAAGCGCTCGAGAAAGGGAGGTGCCTGTTGTCGTGTAGGTTCCTAAACCAATCTCCCAAGCGTCCCCATCCTCAATAATGTATCGGACCACATTGGCATTGGAGACGCCAGCATCAGCGAACGTCTGATAGCCACTCTCAGCAGCGCCAAGCGTGATTGTACCTGTGCCAGTTGTGGCGGTTGCTACCTTGGCTCTATTTACGAAAGTGACCATTATTTACGCCTTATGCAGGATCAGGGATGCCGATGGAGACGGAGGACAGCGTGAACGTGTTGCCGTCAGTAACCGCCTGTGAAGCCGTTAATGTGCTGACTGCAAGCAATCTGGTGTTCACTGTGTCAATAATGGCATAGTGCGTTGCCGTGCCTGTACCAGTGACAGAGCCGTCAGTGATAGCTGTGACAACAACCTCACGTCCGCCGCCAGAGCGATCTTGCGGTGCGCTGATGGAAAGTGACGTGCTGTCACCTAGAGCATAGGTTGCATTCGCTTCGGTGTAGGTTGTCGCCGCTTGCGAGGTGATGACGATTTTGTTTGCCTCTGTATCAAGAACGGTAAGCCCGTTGTCAAAGACGCGATCATTCAGGGTTGCCATGTCGGCCTCCGTTTGGTTATAATTCCTCGCATCCTAGCACAAGTCGGATGAGATTCAAAGGTGGCAGTTCTCGTATTGTCTTTATGTGCAGCCATGTTTGTACTCTTATGGTTTTACTGCGCGTGCACCGCGAAGTTGATCGTTGTAGGCTCTACTGCTTGGTTTATGAAGGCAGATCGCAGGTTAATAAGGGATGCGTTTTTAGAGTGTACGGATACGTGGTATCTTGCGTCAGCATTGGACGTTTCAAATCCCGTAGTTACTGCATAGTGAGAAGACCCCATCCCCGTAGTAAAAGTTACGACGTAAGAACCTTGTGCAGTACGGTTAATAGACGCAACATTGTCTGACGCCAAAATGGCACCAGTTGTTGCCGTAAAACTCCCCCAAGCCTTTAATGTAGACGTTGGGACGTTAGCAACTATAGCAGCTTTAACCTTATCTGGTGACACAAGGCTTTCTGTGGTTGATGTTCCAGCTTCCCAAGAAGCGGTAGCTTGATCCCCCAGAAGGGCCGTCTGTGTACCAGAGGAATTGACCACCTTAGTGTCATCAAACAGGCTAAATTCGTTTGTAGACTGGTTTAAGTACCCAACACTGATCCAAGCGTCCTTGGCTTCTGAAAGAATCTTCAAGGTATTGTTGTCTGTGTCATACCAGAACATGTTGGCATAAGTGGTTGTAGGTTCCGTTGCTCCGCTGCTGTTGCTAGCCGCCGCTTGGAACGCGGAAGTTAAGTCAGCACGAGTTGCAGGGAAGGAATCGTTGTTTATTACGAAGTCGTTTTGCGACATTAGTTATACTCCACATATGCGGTTAGGTCGGTTACGCTGGGGGTTATGTTGGAAGCTGTGGAAGCCAGCTTAATTTTGAATCGGTAGGCTCTCGCGCTTATGTCAGCTACGTTAATGCGAGAGTAGTCTGTCCAAGTTGGTGTGCCTGATGGATCGTCTTGTGTGGTGGATACAAAAGCTATGATGTCAGTATCAGCGAACTGACTTGCACCACCTAAGTCATCAAAAAAGCCTGGCGCATCATCAAAAAAGCCACTCTGGTCATCAAATAAGCCTGCTGAACTGTCATGCCTTAGTGTAACCGCACTAACGTAAACCCTAGACCTATGTACTGCATTGTCTAAGGTCTCAAGGTAGCTGCTAAAGAAATATTCACCGTCTGAGGCGACTGGGGTGTAGTCAGTTATCCTTAAACTGGACCCAACCACTTCCACGCTTGTCTTGGTCCCTGTGAAGGCTGTGCTGTCTGTCAGGGACACTGTGTTAGCAAAAGGCTCAATATCAGCAGGCAATACAATCGTAGCCGTGTAGTTGATGGACGCAATGCCTGACTTGTCGTAAGCCCTGATGGTATAGCTGCCAGACTTAGCTGGAGCTGATACTGTAGAGGCTGGACGAGGAACTTTGTTTACATAGGTAGTTGAGTTGGCCCATGTAGCCCCAGTCAAATCAGGTGTAAACCTAATACGGTAGAACGAAAGGTCTAGGTCGGGGACTGCATCCCAATCGAAGGTGATGACTGAGCCGTTGACCTCGGCCGTAAAGTTGGAAACGTCAGATGGCGGTTCGAGAAGACCGCTGGCGTTTACGTTGTTCAAGTATTCCCAATCGCCCTTCACGCCGAAAGCGCTGATTGCACGGGCGCGAAAGTCATAGTCGCCGTCGTCCAGATCAATCGCCTCAAATTCGCCAAGCTGCCCCGTCCCCAAGCTGATCCAGCTCGAATTGGTTGAAACCTTAAACTCGGCCTCAACGTAGTCGACCCGCTCGCTGGCCCCCGATGTCACCGTGATTGTGATAATGTTGGTCAGCTTTTCACGAATGACCTGCGTTCTGACTTCAGACGATAAGCCGACAGGCGGAACTTCAGTAAATGAAAGCAAATTAGTGTTGTTGCTGATGATGTCGTTTTCTTCGGCGTTCCAGTCAAAGGCCGCTTCGGACGTTTCCCTCAGAGTTAAGGTCACACGAAGATCTCCAGCTTGGCCGTTTGGGCCGAACTTCCAAGCGGCGACTTCAAACTCTTTTTCGTCCCAGCCATAACGCTCGATAGTCAGCGCAATGATTTCGCCAACCTCAACATCAAGAGCGTTCAACCCGAAGTCAGCGTTGAAAGTCATTTGCTCACGCGCTCGGAATAGCGTCAACTTAGCAATCCGCTGAGCCGCTGAGCCGCTGGTTGTTAATGGAAGCTGCATATCAAGCGAAGTCTGCTCCCCGCCGTCCTCTATTTGAAACGCCGTCGAGGTCAAGGGCGGGTAGTCTGTCGTTATCCACCGAGCTTCGGCGTTGTTAAACGTGCCCTGCACGGCGTTAAACTGATCCCGCAAGTTGGTTCTGGTATCCAAGTCAATACCGCTGCGCAGGTCATCCAGCGTCAACACTTTCGTCGGGGCAACATAATCTGCTGCGATCAGCTTCCACTGGCCCGCACCCCAGAATAATGTGCCAGCGCAGGCAGTCATCATTTGCCCCAAGATCGACGAATGACTGACGCCGCCGCTGACAACGCCGTTCATCGCATATCTGACCTCAGTCCCGCCGTCAGCCAAAGTGATAACTTCGTCGCAAACATTAGCAGCCACAGAAAACACCGTGTCATCGACATCGGCGTCTTGCAGCCCATATGCGCTAGTGATGTAATCCCTGACGCACAAGGCAGCATTCGCACTGTATGCCGTCGCCGCCGTGCGAGGGTCGTAAACCTTCTTCCCTTTAACCACCGCCGTGATCAACGGTATTCCGTTAGCGAATACATCTTGGTCAAATTCGTATCGCACGTAAAGATATGAAATCCCACTGCCAACAAAAGACCCATCTATTTGATCACTTTCAGCCAAGAGGTCAGCATCGGGCGACGTTTGATCCCCAAGGTGCTTGCGGATGCGGATCTTGTTGTTCCACCGCCCGCCAACAAGCCCAGTGCTGGCTTTCCAAGTAACAACCTCATCGTTGATATAGATGTCGCCTATTTCTTCAGTTTCATGCCCAGCCAGCGTGATGATCTGGTGCAGGAATTTATTGTTTCCGCCCGTCGTCTCATAATATGTTATTGTTCCACCAACGCGGGCCTGACCATAGACAAACTGATGCGGCGATATTGGGTTCTTTTGGTTTACAAGTATTCCCTGCGATCCGACCGCGCCAAAGTCTTGCTTGGGGGCTAGCGCTTGCAGCGCCCAAGACGTGACTACACTAATGGCGAGGTATCCAACAATTCCGCCGACCGTAAGCCCGAACGCAACGGTCGTCCCAGCCAAGGCGGTTGTCCCGCCGAGTCCTGTAATAATGGCCGTCCCAATAGTAACTGGGTCACGCGGCGCGCGGTCCCAATCGGAATAGCGCATTACATTGTATGGGCCGTCTTTCATATCCACGCCTTCGCAATATCTGTCACGGGCATGTATATCACACCTTTGCGGGAAAGAAACGCCGCCTTGATGCCCATACAAATTCCCATTCCGTAACCAATCCCCCACTTTTCAGCCTTGTCCGTTACGACAAGCGCGCCGCGTGGTGGCACGCAATCAACCCGCGTCAGTTTTTTGTCCACTGCCTCAATGAATGAAAAAAAGCCAAATTCACTTCTGAGCTGATCCCCGCGCATAGGGCGTTCGCCGTATGAGGTTTCGACCATATAGCGACCCAGCCAGTCATCAGCCCACCCGCGCCCGTGCATAGACCTCCATGCGCCGTTGGTGAATGTTAAACAGTCGTGATGGCCCCACTTGAATGGTGTGTCCCTGACGCGCTTAACGTAGCTATTTAACTGCTTTTGCGGCCCCATGAGATCTCCGAATCTTGGATTGGCGCAACATAATCGAAGAAGGTGTCACCCGAAAACCGCGCCTTTTGGCTTTCGCTGGTGTATCGCCTATTTGAGGATCTATCTGCCTCGACCATTTTGCTGTCGACAAGAACTGTGACCGTCCCTGAGCTTGCGCTGTCAGCAATGGTCATTTTGTTTAAGCTGCCAGTGAACACCTCGACAACATCCGCCACCGACGTGTCGCCAAAATAAACGCGGCATTTTCGTCGCTGATATGGTTCCTGCAAGGCCATACTGATGACCGTGCCCGACATCCCACTAAGGCTTATTGTCAGTGCCTTTGCCGACATATCGTTGACTTCTTCAAGCCCACTAATGGAAATCAACTCGCCTGCGCCAGTGTAAACATTGTCGCCAATCGTGCGGTCACCGTAGCCGCTCCAAAAACGCAGTGCCGCGCTTGTAAGTAAAAACTCAACTGCAAAGTATGGGTGAGCCACATCCCCAGACCACGCGGCAAGCAAAGATGCTGGAACCGTGCGGCTCATATTGCCTCCACCGCGCCAAACGTGATGCCATAAGTTGACGCCTCGCTGACTGTCCAAGATTGGCTATTTACTGCAAGCCTGAAATTCCCAACTGGGTTGTTGACTGTGATGTCGCCTGTTCTTGTCCCACGGACGCTCGGCCAAACCTCAAGCGTGACATTGCCAGAAGCGTCAGTGCTTGCGGTTTCTAAAACCTGATGAAGCGTTGATGTTGACGCTGCTCCGATCTGGATGTAGTCGCCAGCAATAAGCCAATCCGTCTCGCTCGCCGCCGCCCCCGTCACCGCTATTGTCTCACCCGTTTGTCCCGTAATGGTAGGCGACCCAGCATTTGTGCCTGCCGCGCCTTGCGGTGCTGTGCATGTTGGATCGCCGATCAAGAACCGACCAGTTTGCCCCTTCAGGCTGACAAGCCACGCGATCCAGATGCTCGCATGTTCGCGCCTCATCTGAGGCAGTGCGACATCTACCTGCCACATCTGACCAGCGTAGGCGTGTGTCTGCCCTGCGAACGTAAACGGAGAAATGCTGTAAGCAACAGCGTTGACTGCACGCAACTCAATAGTTCGCGGAGTAACATGCGTCGGAAGTGAAAGTGGGTATGTAATAGCCATTATGCGAACGACCTTCCGTAAGAGCCGCCGCGTAGCTTTGCATCCACGACCGCTGATTTTGTTGCCTCAACCATTTTTGGCAGCATCGCGTTCACTTCGGCACGACTGACGCCGCTTCCAAATGTGTTATTTTGAATGACTGTTACCCCGCCGCCGCCGCCAGCCGCCGCGTTGTTGGTTTGAGCCGCGCTCAGAACCCTGCCATTAACTTGAGGCACAAACAGCTCACGGCCATGCTCGCCTGTCATGTACGATTGGCCAGCCTTAACTGGGCCGCCTGATGCCTTCCCGCCGCCGCCAACGCTAGCCCCTCCGCCAGCAAGGCCGCCTATTGCGCCAGTTATGAAGCCAGTGATCTTTTTTACCACAAGAACGCGGTAAAGTTCTTTAATGATGCTGGACGCCATCGACTTGAAGGCATCAGACGCACTTGACGTACCGTCGATCATAGACATGAACGCGCTCTCCATGCTGTTTTCCACGGACGACATCACACTGCCAAGACCCTCGACATCAAAGCCCAAAGCCTTCAACGCTGGCGATGCTTCAAGCATTTTTTCCAGCATATCCTCGTAAGCATCTTTTGCAGAAATTGCTTCTTCTTTGACTATTTTCGTGGCAGCGCCAGCAGACTTCACTGGGTTTAGAATAAGGCTGGCTGACAAAGCCGCTTTCTCGTAAGCGTCGCCGAGTGCAGTGATCTGATTGCGTTGCTCGTCAGTAAAGTAGGCCGACGAAATGGCGCTGGCTTTTTCAAGGTCACTAAACAATGACGCCTCATAAGCCGATCTCTGTTTTTCGATGCGCAAGCGCTCCACAGCTTCTGCACCCATTCCGCGCAATCTGCTTTGTTCTTTGAGCGCGTCTGTTTCGGCCCTTATTATTCTCACGCCATCGTTTAGACCTTGCTGGCCAGCCTGTCTGTCTTGACGTTTTTTGACCGCCGCCGCCAAGTTTCCTTCGGCGGTTGCTAGCTTCTTCGCCCATGCTGCTGCTCTACCGGAATCTTGGCCAAATTCTGCAACATTTGCGTTGTATGCTGCTTGCGCCTGCGTCACAGCAGATAGCTCTTTGCCTACATCTTTATACTCTGCCGCCAACGCCCGCACTTGGTCCGCGTTCATTGAACTGGTGGCCGAGTATCCAAGACTGTTAAGCGCGGAGGCGATTTTGGCAATTGCGTCCGCCGCGCCTATCGCTAGTGGCGCGATGTCCAAAAGAGCCTGAGACAGGTTTGCGGATATTACCTTCGACATCAGGCCAAGTTCGACCTTGGCTTCCCTAGCCTTTGCAGTCGTTTCTTTATCGAGAACCCCGCCAAGCTCGGAGGCCCGCTGATCCATGTCTTTGATTGCGGCAGAGTTATTTTCAAACGCCGCGACCAGTGCTGTGCTGTCACTGGCGAGGGCCTCCATGTAGAAAGTCATTTCGGATTGTGTCACGTTGGCTTCTTCAAGGGCAGAAATGTAAGCGCCCAGCTTGTTTTCAGATGACAGGTCCGCAAACGCAGATGCGGTCAACCCGACCTTTGGCGCAATGTTTTCGAAGAAGTCAGCAAGCGGGCCAGCGCCTGTTTGCGTGAAATCACCAAATTTGTCGTTCACATCTTTTAAGATGTCGGCCAGTTTTTCTTGCTCTATTCCAAATTGAGAAGTCGCCATTGAAAGGACTTGGAACCTCTCTACGCTAACGCCAGCAAGAGTTGACAAGTTATCAATTTGGATCGCCGAATCAACAGCGCCTTTAAATGCCTGTACGCTAAACGCAGCGAGCAGCGCTGGACCCAATCGCTTTGCCGCTTCGCCAAGCGCATTGAATGACTGCCCCGTCTTAGACAGGTTTTTCTGTGATTTTTTAGCAAAGTACGCAACCCGCTTCTCGCTACGGTCCATCGCCTTCGTAAACTCTTTGTCACGGGCCGACAAAATGATGTTTAGCTTTTCAGCATTAATTGCCATCTACTCGCCTCACAAGTTCGCGGAACTGATCCGCCGTCATCGCGTCATCGCCCGCTTTTTTTGGGCTGTGCGCTTCGCTCCAACCTTCAAAAATAAGCCATGTGTCTTTCGGGATCATATCACGAATTTCTTCTGGGCGTAACCCAATGACAATCCCGTTTGCAATCATAGCGCGGACGTTCAATTTTCTAGGTTGAGGTCCGCTTCCGTCTTTTTTTTTGCGTCATCAACCGCGTCTGGCATGAACGCAACCCCCACGACAGCTTGCGCTATTTGATATAGCCGCATTAGATCATCAGGTCCGCAGCTAGATACGATTTCATCAGCTTCGTGATCTTTTTTGCCGCCGCCGACAAGGGCCAGCGCGATAATATCACGCACCTCGGTAGATGTTGGCTTGGTCCCGCGTCCGAAGAACCCATCCCACAAATCAAAGATGCCGCGATGCTTGTCTTCAAAGCGTTCAATCTCTCGATTGCGCAGTGTGAACTGGTAAGAGGTGTCGCCAATATACTCAGCGACACCCCCACGCAATGCTTCAGCAGCAATGCTCATTAGGCAGCCGTAAACGTGACAGCGCCGTTGCTTTCAAGACTCAGGGAGTAAGTCACGCCACCTTCAGATTCGCCGCCAAATTCTAGCGATGAAATGCGGTACGCGCTCGCGTAGGTGCCGAAGTCAGGAACAACGATTTGCATGTTCACAGAATTGTCTGCGCTCATGGCAACTGTGTTCATGCGGGCTTCCGCTGTGCTGTCTTCAAAGAATCCGTCACCGCTGACGGAGACATTTTTAAGGCCAGCCAACGTTTGTGTCCACAATGCGCCTTCGGGTGCAGTACAGTCGGGTGTTGTCACGTCAATGGACGAATTGTTGATCGTCAAAGACTTTGAATTTAACCCGCAAAGGTTTGTGAACGCTTCTGTGCCTTCGCCGTCGCCGATCTTGACCAGCAAGGCACGTCCTAGTTGTTTAGCCATGATGGCCTCCATTTTTCAAGCGCAAGCCCACTGCGCGGTTTAGGCGGTTTCCTCAAGCATTGCTTGAAGTGAGACGACAGCCGTATGACCACGCCCATCTGTGTCAGTTGTAACCAATATTCCTTCAAATATCAATTCAACCAAATTATGACCTGCGACCGTCACTGACGCTTCTTGACGGTGCAACGCAGCGCGGACCGTCTCTGCCATCTGTGCAGCTTCAACGCGGCCTGATGCGGATCTGCTGTGCGCCTGAATACTGACGTCGACCAGTGCTCCAAGCGTTGTGTCAGTGTCAAAAACGTTTGGGCTAATGTCGCCGAAGCGGATGTATGGGAAGACAACAGGCTGTGGCGGCTCATCATAAACGCGCGTCGATACAATCGCAGAAATGTCCGTGTCGGCAACCAATGCAGCGCGCAAACCTTTTTGCAAGGCCAAGATAAACCCATCAGCCATTGACCGCATCCTTTATCGCCTTGTTGATTGCCCGCTTCACCGCGTTAGCACTGCGCGCCCCAACAATGTTTTTCGTGTACTTTATGAAACCGTAACCGCCGCTGGACCCTTTGCGCCCGTAGTTGACCGCCCCAACCTTTATTGCGTCAGCTTTTGACCCATCGCTGAAGTTTATAAACGCAAATATGCCCTTTTCGCTTTCAGTGACTTGTGCATTTATGCCAGCTTTCAGGGCACCCTTGTCCACAGGGACAATAGCCTTTGCCTTGCGAGCGCCGAACTTCGCGTTGTTGTATAGCGACTTTTTCAGCGCAGTGTGCGTTTCGACAGGCAGGTCTTTGAATTGCTTCATCAACTTTTTTTGACCAGTGATTTTCACGTTGCCACCCCGCGTTCGATCAGAAATTCGACCATGATGTTCTTTGAATCTGGCTTCATAACATTCTTAACGGCCCAAGTGTAGCCACGAATAACGACACGGTTGGCAGTTGTCACTGTGTCCGTAAAGCTGTCTGATCGGCATCGCATGGTAGCCATACTGACGTCAGCCAAAGCGCCGCCCTCAATGGCTTCTTTGCCCGTGCGCTCTCGCAGGTCAACCGACCTAGAACCCACGGCTTTCCACCCCGTATAGCTATTGCCATATTCGTCAACAACGCCCGCTGTAAGCTGCTGAAACGTGGCGCGCTCATTTAAGGTGCCAGCCCTAACCATACCAAGAGTCGCGATGCATGTTTAACAGTGCTTCGTATCCGAAGGGAATGTTTGACAGCTCGTCGAATCCTGTTTGTTCTCGGTTATCATACCAATGGCCGACCATAAGCATCATCGCGTGTCTAATTGTGTCAGGAACGTCGGTATCTGCGTCGCCGTAGCCAGTGATGTACTCAACGGCGATAGCGTCCGAGCGGTCTTGCGCAACGGGCCAGCTTTTGCCTGACTTTGGCTCGATTGTCTTTGCAAAGTCTGTGCCGAAAACCTGATAGTTGCCAACCACGTCGGTCTGCAAGGCACCATCTATGTCGTAATACTTCACCGCAGAAATTGATTGGACGGGTCCAAGCATCAACCTAATGCTTTGCGTCGGGTTTGGCCCCATCCACTGCGCCCATGTCTGCGTGATCATGGCTTGACCAAGTGCGCCTTTTGCGTCCGTGTACGCCGTCGCAACATTTATCAGCCGCATCAGCAAGACATCATCGTCTGGCCCTTCAACCCGCAGCTGTGCCTTCACTTCAGAAAGCGTAATAGGCGCTGTCGTTGGCGCTGTGACTCGCTGCAATGCGTTGTATGTTTGCAAAGGCTGGGCCATTCTTATTCCTCAGAAATCGCTTTGCGGGTGACTGTTTTTTTGACTGCGCGCTCGACCTTTGATGTCGGTGCCGCGACAGCTTCAGCGATGCCAGCTTTGACAAACCTTACAGCTTCCGCTTCGTTGCAATCAATAATATCGCCAGAATTGTGCGAGAAATCAATGCCCGCCATAGACGTCAATAGTTTTACCTTTGGCATGACTGCCTCCTTTGGTTCAGCTTGGTAAGTGGGGCGAACTTGCCGCCCCACCAAAAAACTGACTTTACGATGCGGCCAGTGCAAGGTGCTTAATTGCGTTTACGTTGGCAAGCACGCCATCGAAACGAATGTAGCCCAAGATACCGAAGTCAGGTGCGAAGCGTTCACGCGCAACGTAAAGCGAAGGCTGCGCTACTTTGCGGACGTAAAACTTGGACATGTCACCGAACAACATGACCTTTGAATCGACGCCAGAACCCACGTTTGCCATCGACTGATTGACCGCGACGTTGTAGCCCAGAATGTTCTGCGGGATGCCAGCTTGATAGTTGCCCATCTGCCACAGATAATTCCCGTTGCCATCCTTCAACTTGCGAATCGCTGCCAATGTAGGATCGGCCATCATAATCGCAGTATTAGGTGAAGAGCGGTAGGACGGATCAACAGAGTGAATCAGGTCAATGATTTCGTCGGCTGTGATGGCGTTGGTTGCTGCTGCAACTTTACCTTCTGCCGAGTTTGTCACGATGCCTTCAACGTCAGAAGAACCTGAACCAGTGGTCAGCTTTGCGTTGGCAACACGACCAAGGCGCTCACCAAGCAAATTACCCAACAGGCTTTCCATGTTCAAAATGCTGTCTGCATTCAGCTCCGCTGACCAGCGAATCCACTCAGAATCAAACGCAAATGCGCCCAATGATTTTTGGCCAAACGTGACATCTTTGCCGCCGTCGTCTGTCGGCTGTGTACCTTCAGTGTGAGCAACTGCGGTTGAAGCTGTGTCATCAACCGTTGGGATGCTGAACGTGCGACCATCAGCGGAGTTAATGACGCTGAACAAGCCGTCGCCATACATCGGGCCAGTTGCAATCATTGCTTGCTCGATAAATGACGCCAGTTCCGTCGGAACAGTAAAGCCGCCAGCAGTGGTCGTGCCACCAGTCTGAACGCGCTTTTCCTTCAAAACGTTGCGAACTTCTTGATCGACGTAGCCTTCGCCACCAGCCGCAATCATTTCAGCAAACGCCGCGCGGTAATCCATCTGCAAGCCTTCATCCACAACAGGTGCAGAACGGTTTTCAAATGTTGGACGCTTGTCCAGATCAACGGCTTCGCCTGCGCGCAATGCAGTCTCAACTTTTTCCAGACGCTCGGCGCGTGCGCCAAGTTTGTCGTGGTCGACCATCATAGCGTCAAATTCACGCTCGATGTCAGCAGCGCGGGTTTCTTCTGTTGTGTCTGTCACTTCAGAAAGTTTGGTGCGGGCCTCAGTGGCGATATTCGCCATTTGCTCCCGCAAGGTCTTCAGATCAGCCATTTTCGGCCTCCATCTAAGCGGCGAATCAATCTTTCGATGATCGGCCAACGCGCTTGCCTAATGCGCAGGGAAAGGCAAAACAGCGGGAGTCCGCTGCTATCTCGTCACAGCCTGCCCTTCATACGAAGTCGGCGGGTTGATTGTGATTTCGTTTGCTCGGCGCGGTGCGCTTCAAGCGCGCGCAGGCCGATTTCGGTGCCAGCATATGCAGGCGTCGTGACAATCGAAACGTCATAAAGCTCAACATCTTTGATCATCCGTTTTGGAATGTCGCCGCTGTCGTCCCATTCTTGGCGGGTCGGCACAAACGCAAAAGACATTTTATCCAGATCGCCGCGCTTCATTTTAGGGACAATGCTGCGCACGTCTGGGTCCATCGGGTCGAGATCTGTTTCAATAAACAAGCCGCGCTCGTCCTCGGTCAGCTTCAGCGTTCCTGAACGCGTCCGTGCCAATGGCAGCCCTTCATGGTTGATAACAAAAACAACATCGTCGCCGCGCTCTATCGCACTTTTGAACGCGCCGCGCTCGATTACTTCGGTAAACATGCCCGCGATGTTGGTTTCTTCGCCAAAGATTGCGGCATAACCCGACACGCGGACTGGCGCGTCGTCTTCTTCGCGGACTTCAAGCGCTTCGGATAACGCACGAATCTCTTTATCAGGCATCGTCGCCTCCATTTTTTTGTGTACCCATCGGCACGGTTGCACCTTGAATCATCAGGTTTCCGCCTTCATCGCGCTCAGGCAGGTTTTCAACTGTGCGAACTTCGTTTGGTGTGCGAATGCCATTTTGAATTGACGTTGCGTGTGCTTCCATGCGCGTCTTGAAGTCACCGCGCAGCAAGCCGTCAACATTAAACTCGACATAAAACTCAGACCCACGCGGGAAGAACTTTAAGTTCATTTCTTGCTCGACTTGCTCGATCCACCGCTTCATCGTGTGTTTCACGAATTGCAAATCTTGCTGCTCTGTGTTGCTGAATGTGCCGTGCGTTAGGTCTTGCAAGAACACTGGCGGTAAGCTGTAAATTCGGGCAATCTGCTCAATGCTGAAACGCTGCAACTCCAAAAGCTGCATTTGCTCTGGGTTGAAACCGATTGGCTTCATTTCGTGGCCCATAGGCAGCGCCATCACAGGCCGACCTTCGCGTGCTAGTCTTTCAGTAGTCTTAGCAACGTCATCAGAAGCACGCTGTGCAGCCGCGCCGCTTTGAAACGGACCTTGCAGCACAACAGGGGGGATGCCGCCGCTTTGAAACGCCTTGGCCCCGTAGCGACTGGCTGCGATTGCCATGCCGATAGCGTCGCGGTTCGTGTGAATAGGGCCACGCACGTCGAGGTTGTTCGACTTCACCATGAATGGGATGTCGATAACCTCGTTTGCCGAATAGGTTTGACCCTTGTGAATATAGACGCGGACCTGACGGCGGCCTTCTGTGCGATGTTCCACCCGCGTGTATTGTGGATCAAGCGGGTAAAGGTTCGCAATCGCTCCGTTTTCGGTGCGTTCAATATATGTAACGCTGCGCCCGCCAGTGAAGACCTGATCAAATGAATATTTGCGCCACTCGAATGATGACATGCTTTCGTTCGCAACGTCATGCAGGATGGACTGCAACGGGCCTTTGACGCGTTCTCGGCTGCCGTCCTCATTCTTGCGGTAAACATGCAACGGCAAGCCCGCAAGCGTTCCGCTCAAAAAGTTGACCGCAGCCCATACAGCGGGAACGCCAAGCGCGGTGTCAGTGTTGACTGTGATGCCTGCCGAAGACGACATATCGCCCCAGCCCATAACCTGAAGGAAATCAGACGCCGAGACAGGCGCTGACGGATCTTCAAGGTTTCGCGCTTCTGGTTTTCTTAGCCGATCAAAAAGGCCCATCAACATACCGCTCTATGGTTTTGGCCACAATAACATAAGAAACGGAACGCGACAAGCCATCAGGAAACCATGCTAAAATTAGGATCGTCCCAAGGTGATGCAGCTACGAGGCCAGCGTCTCCGTTTATCGCAGCGCCGATTGCCATCGTGGCGGCGAGTGCAATGTCGATCCGCCCAGTGGCGCGCTGTTTTTCAAACCTGCGAAGGCCAGCAGGTGACGTCCAGAAGCACGCGGATGCCACCGCAGAGCGCAGAGCGGGATTGACCTCGATGCGCAGCCGACCTTCTAAAATCAGATCCTCAAACTGGTTTACAGACTGCGGCATCCAAAGCGGGCTGTCTTTGCGTTGATTCGTCCCTTGCGGATGCTCAATCAACGGTAGGGTTGCGCCCGTTTCATCCAGCGCGTTTTCAAATGTCTTGATCAGCCACTTGTCATAGGAAACTGCCTGCACGTCAAAACGCTGCGCGGCGTTCACCAGATCGTGCGCAAGGTGGTCATATCGGATCACTTTGCCAGCGGGGGCAATCAGCCAGCCGTCGCGTTCCCACACAGTGTAGGGCGCTTTGTCCGTCAGTTCTCGTTGCGACAAAGTGTCCTTTGGGGTATACCCACGCGCGCAAAGCGCAAACTTGGGCCTGCCGTCCTCGTCCTTCCCGTCTGGAAAGACATAAGCAACGCCAGTCATGTCCTTAGTCGCTGACAAATCAAGCCCAATAAAACATGGTTGGCCCTCAAAGTCCTCCAACGTCATGTTAGGGTCTTCGCAGGCTTCCCACGCGCCGCGGCTAATCCATGCCGCTTCCGAGTCTGTCCAAACGCAAAAGTGCAAACGCAAAATGCTATTCAATTTTCCTGGAATTGCCTTGGCCTGATCAACAACGCCTTGCAAATAACTTTCTTTTAGGATGACGCCCAGCATCGGGTTCACTTTGACCCAGCACGTTGGGTCATTGAGCGGGTCGTCGCCTTCATCCAAGGCGCAAACATATGGAAAAGTCGTGTCGTCCGTCGCATCACCAGCGGCCACTGCGCAGGCGTGTTCGTGTTCTTCCCAGCAAACGCTGTTTCGGTCAGACCCGCTGTTTGTGATCATCAACATCAACGGCTGGCGGCGGAATTTAAAGCCACGTTCAAGCATTTCCATGATGTTTCTGTCTGGGTGTTCGTGGACCTCATCACAAAGCGCAAAGTGCGGACGCGGGCCAGATCCCGACTTGCCACTGTCACGGCTGATGGGGCGAAAGAAAGATCCTGAACGCAAGTCGGCAAGGTTCCAAACTGGGTTGACGCCCGACGGCGTGACGCGCGGCTCAAGCACTGGCGACTGGCGGACCATCTTCACAGCGTCTTGGAACAAAATCATTGCTTGCTCTTTTTTAGCCGCCGCCGCGTATATCTGCGCGCCAGCCTCCCCGTCGGCCATCATGCCATAAAGGCCAATGCCGCCAGCAAGCGGAGACTTCCCGTTGCCCTTCCCCATTTCAATGTAGGCGCGGCGATAGCGGCGTGTCCCATCGGGCAGCTTCCAGCCGAACAGTGAGCCAACAATAAACGCCTGACTGATATGAAGGTCAAATGGGATGCCTTCAAACTGGCCTTCACTCAGCCGCAGGACTTCGGCAAAAAAATCAATCACGCGGTCGGCAGCGCCTTCATCGAAATAAATGCCGTCGCGTTTTAAGTCGGCCAAGTGCCGCTTGCACTGGTTGCGGACGTGCGGGCCAGCAACAATTTTGCCAGACATTACCTGCTCGGCGTATTGGTGTACGATGTGAGTCACTGAAAGAACCTCGCTGATGGGTCTTTTTCGTTCGCCTTGTCAGCATCCACACCAAGGCGAACGCGGCTGGATGGCGTCAAACCATATTCAGCGGCGTATTTCATCGCATCCCGCATTGCCGTGTTAGCAGTCCCTACCATTGGGTTTTGAACGATATTCCCGTTGCTGGTTTTGATAATTAGACCGCCGCTTGCTGGACTTTTTTCTGCCATCGCTTGAATCGCTTCTTCGGCTTTTTGCCACCGCCCATAGGCTTGGCAATACATCGCAAGCCCGCGACCATCTATTTCGGTCAGAATACCGCATCGAAACAATGCTCCGCATATGTGGTGCCACTCGGCCATAGCGTAGGGGTCAAGGTGGTCTGGCGGTTCTGGCAAGTGGCCCATAATTGTGACGGGCGCAGGCTCGTTTTTCGGCAGTGGCCTGCGGCCTGCGTTGCCTGTCACGACCTTCATGGCAGTCGGCTTCGGCTTACGTCCCCGCGTCAATGGCTAACTCCGCATATGTTTTCCCTGTAGCCTCTAGGGTTGCTGTCTGGCCTGTAAATTCCTGCCACCGATTAACAATCACATCGCAATATTTTGGGTCAAGTTCCATCAATCGTGCAAATCGCCCGTGTTTTTCGCAGGCGATTGCCGTTGTTCCTGAGCCAGCAAAACTGTCCAAGACCTGATCACCACCCTTTGTGTTGTTAAGCATCTGATATTCGAACAACTCGACAGGCTTCATGGTTGGGTGTTCTGTGTTTCGGCTAGGGCGATCAAACTCAAGAATTGTCGTTTGCTTTCGATCTGTAGCCCATAGGTGTCCAGCACCGCCCTTCCACCCGTAGAGGCACGTCTCGTGCTTCCAGTGATAATCTTGACGACCCATCACAAGCGTTTGTTTTTTCCAGATCAAACATTGACGAACCTGCCATCCCACATCGTGGCAGGCACCTCTGAAATTGTAGCCCTCTGAATCTGCGTGCCATATATAAAAAACCGCACCGGGCTTCATGACTGCGTCTGCAGCAGTGTTTGCATCTGACAAAAACTGTCGAAACCCCTCATCGCTCATCGAATCATTTTGTATGGTAAGCGCGTCTTTAGTCTTGCCTTCATAAGCCACGTTATATGGGGGGTCAGTTAACCACATATCTACCAGCTGTCCCTGAGTAAGACTTTCCATAGCGTCTATGCTTAAGCTGTCACCGCACATCAATCGGTGCTTTCCCATGACCCAAACATCGCCCTCGACAGTGACGGGAACCTCTGGGGCATCTGGCACTGCGTCCTCATCGGTCAACCCTTCGGTTTCCTCAACAAAAAACGCCGCCAGTTCGTCAGGGCCAAAACCAGTCAATGACAGGTCGAAATCAAGCTCTCCCAGTTCGCCAAGCTCAACTTTGAGCATTTCGTCATCCCAGCCAGAATTGAGCGCCAGCTTATTGTCTGCAATCACATATGCTTTTCTCTGTGCGTCGGTCCATCCCTCTGCAACCATGCAGGGGACATCTTCAATGCCCAGCTTTTGAGCTGCAAGAATACGCCCGTGACCTGCAATCAAACCGCCGTTTGATTCAATCAAAACAGGGACCGTCCAGCCCCACTCTTTGATAGAGGCAGCTATTTGTCCAACCTGCTCGTCGCTGTGCGTGCGGCTGTTTCGTGCGTACGGAATAAGCTCTGCGACCTTGCGGCGCTCGACTTTATCGGCGGGCCATTGTTGTTCTGACATATCTTCTCCTTGGAAGTTAAGGGGTGCAACGTGATGGCTTCCATCCCGCAGCTCACATGATTGCAAGTTGCGGAAACATCACGCTGCACGGCTATTAAGATCAGCTTTGACCCTCGGTGTCAAATTCGCGAC
>FUWD013179115.1_pt1 | contig 36672 bp, 42 predicted proteins | sample 1063281 | NCBI WGS metagenome assembly FUWD01 (sample SAMEA79048168, study PRJEB19326) | metagenome | biome: marine | reverse complement strand
AGATTGGAATTCGAAGTTTAACTTATATCCCCCGTATGTCAATTGAAATATCTTGTATTATTGAATTTTATTCAACAAAATCAGTTCTGATAAGTTCAGCGGGATCTGTTTTTAGAATAGATTTTTCTTGTTGTGAAGGGGTGCTTATGCCCATGTTTATATTGGAGATTCTTTGTTTGACCTCTCTTAAACCTTTATGAGATAAGTTATTAAGAGGTTGGTATTTGACAGCGGCTTTGAACGCCGTGCGTGACTCAGTGAGGCGGTTTAGCTTGAGGTAAGCCCATCCCAATCCATCGCGTGCGGCGGCCAGGTAGGGTCTCAGCTCCAGTTCACGTTGAATTGATGTGATTGCCTCAAACGGATTGTTCTGTTTGAGCATAATGTTTCCAAGTGTGGTGCGAGTTGTGGTTGTCATTGAGTAAGGTGATATAGCATCGTTCTCTGTGACCTTCTCTGTGACAGGTTTTGGGTCAGGATTTATCGCCAGTGACTGGTTTAAATATTCAGCGGCTGGATCAAGCTTGCCTAATTTGGCCAAAATATAACCCAGGCCTTTTCTTGCTTCAGATTTGTTGGGTTGCTCTTTCAAAGCAGTTTGAAATATAACGATTGAATGACTCATATTATATTTTGGTTGTGTATGAAGTGTCCAGAGTGGTAATATGCCCAACTTTCCAAACCCTGATAAAACAATGGATAATTTGAGAAATATTTTATTTTGCCTGGCCTTTATTTTCTGCCTTGCCTGTTCATCAGAAGAGACTAACGTTTCTGAGCAGGAGCAGGGTGAAACATCCGATTTCGGGGCTATTCAAGAGAATTTTAAATTTGAGCCTGTAGCCATTGCGCCGGAAGACAAGGTGATAGCTGACAAAGCCCCTGAGGGGATGGTCTTTATTAAGGGCGGATGTTTTATTTTAGGAAACAACTTTGCCCAGGTCGATGAAGCGCCGGAGCATGAAGTTTGTGTCGATGACTTTTATCTCGACAAATACGAAGTGACCCAGGCGCGCTGGGAAAAGGTGATGGGGTTCAATCCTTCCAAATTCCCTAATCCAGACAGTCCGGTAGAGCAGATTACTTTTTATGATGCGCTGGAGTTTGCAGAAGAGTCGAAAGGCTTATGCAGAATTCCTACCGAAGCCGAATGGGAATATGCCGCCCGAGGTCATGCCGATACGCGTTACTTCTGGGGCAATATGATGAACGATCAGTATGCCTGGTTCAAGGATAACTCAGGCACTCAGACCCATCCAGTCGGTCAAACAAAACCTAATCAGTTCGGACTCTACGACATGATGGGAAATGTCTGGGAGTGGACCTCAGACTGGTATGATGCCGCGTATCCGCGTGGTAAACAGACCAATCCTACAGGTGTCTCCGAAGGAGAGTTCAAAGTAGTTCGCGGTGGTGCTTTCGATTCATCAGCCGGTGGATTGCGCATTACCAACCGCACATGGTTGCACCCCACAAATAAAGTCTTTCCAAAAGTCACCACCTACGGTCAGGCAATGAACGAGGTGTATAACTACGTTGGCTTCCGTTGTGCCATGACCATCCCTGCCTCCTCCTAAAGATATTTATTTGTGTAGCTCGCTCATTTATGGGAAATTTTTAAAGCATTCATACTCACCCAGAGGATCATTAATATTTTCACTGATCTAATAAGAACGCTTCATTCTGAAAGTTCTTAATTCGATATTTCCTATTTTTGTAACCCTCCCCTATAGTAGGTCTATTTTAAATTGGAGTTCTCCTGCATAAATACGAAGCAAAACGGAGAATGAAAATGAAGAAGACTCGTTATACAGAAAGCCAGATCATCTGGATCAAGGAATATAACGAAGAACGGCCTCATGACTCACTCGGTGACCTAACACCCAGAGAATACTTGATGGCTAACTCAAAGCGGGAAAACTCTAAAAGTGCGTGGTCCTAATTTAGGGGGGGCTTTACATTTCCTCTGGGTCAGAGGAGCAAATATTTGATGACGTTCGGCGAAGAAAAAATTATGGCGGAAATTATTCTCATGGTCAACAAGTCTAACTGGTAGATACTTACTTGCAGTCAGCGCAGTTACCAAACAGGTCTAGTTTGTGGGAGGTGATGGTGAATCCGTTCTCGGCCGCTATTTCTTCCTGAAGTTTTTCTATTGACGGGTGGTTGAATTCGATAATTTTTCCGCATTCGGTGCAGATCATATGGTCGTGGTGCTTATGCCGGTAACGGTGTTCATAGCGCTTTTGTCCGTCACCGAAATCCATTTCCGAAGCGAGGCCGCTTTGGGTGAGCAGTGCCAATGTTCTGTAGACGGTCGCCAGGCCGATTTTGGGTTCTGTCTCTGTGACGGTATGGTATAGCTCTTCCGCGCTCACATGATTTTCGCAATCAAGAAAGGCTTTGAGCACACAGCGTCGTTGACGTGTGACCTTTAGGTTATGTTTGGAGATGTAATCTTCTAAGACTTCCTGCTCTTTGCTTGGCATGGTCTGTATAAATAGGGTTACAGAAATTTGGTGATTATATCACGAAGCGTCCGTAGGTTCAAAGCTCCGGCCTTTGCTCTGATGAGATGCTTCAATGAATAAAAAGACGCAATTCATCTTTTATAATTGTTTTTTTATTTCTTCGGCGCATGAGTCTGCGGAAATTTCCAGTTGTTCGCTGTTGGACATATTTTTCAATTGGTATTTCCCAGAATTAATTTCATCTTCCCCCAGAATGAGCGCAAAGCGGCTGGCAGATTTATTGGCTTTCTTCATCTGCCTTTTCATACTTCCACCATCGTAGTCACGCTCGACAGACAGGCCTTCAGAGCGTAACTGGTGGGTTAGGGTGAAAGATAGCTTTTGTGCTTCTTCTCCCAGGCACACTATGAAGACATCTGGATGTTTTTCGAAGTCACCGGCTTGATCGAACGGAACGACAGAGATGAGGCGCTCAAGTCCTAGGGCAAACCCAAAACAGGGAGTAGGGGGGCCATCAAATTCTTCCACCAGCATATTGTAGCGTCCGCCCCCACATATCGCGTTTTGTGCGCCGAGGTCACTGGAAGAGACTTCAAATGTGGTGTGGGTATAGTAGTCGAGCCCGCGTACAAGCAAATGATCCAGGTCGTAAGGAGTATTTGTGGAATCCAGCAGAAGACGCACACCTTGAAAATGATCATTGCATTCATCGCATAGGTGATCGGCTGTTTTGGGAAGCTCAGCAGCAATTTCCTTGTCACGAGGAACTTTGCAGTCCAATACTCGCAAAGGATTTCTTTCGTATCGCTGATTGCAGTTGTCACACAGGTCAGACAGGTGTTCGCGTATAGCATCCTTAAGAGTTTCTCTGTATGCCGGACGACACTTGCTACAGCCCAGGCTGTTGAGTTGAAGTTTCAGTCCAGTGAGTCCAAGAGACTTGAAGAAGTCCATCAGCATGATCATCACCTCAGCGTCAACGTCAGGGTGATGGGAACCCATGGCTTCTACACCGATCTGATAGAACTGCCTGAATCTTCCTGCTTGAGGCCTCTCATATCGGAACATGGGACCGAGGTAGTACAGCTTCTGTACAATTTGCGCCGCGTACATCTTGTGCTCAATGAAGGCACGAACCACCGAGGCAGTTCCTTCCGGGCGCAGTGTGACTTTCTCGCCACTGCGGTCATCGAAGGTGTACATTTCTTTTTCTACAATGTCTGTCGTCTCACCGATGCCGCGTGAAAATAAATTGGTTTTTTCAAAGATGGGTGGACGAATTTCCTTAAACCCATACCGCGCGAAAACGGTATGGGCTTTATTTTCCACCCATTGCCATTTTTCAATTTCATCGGGCAGTATGTCTTTAACACCGCGTATTGCCTGGATTTTCATTTTATGTGAAGTTCCGTAGATATAACGAGATTAGAAGGTCGTGGGTCAGTCTTTAAGAAATCCTTCGGCTGTTTCCACATCAAAACGACTCCCAATATACAAGGGAACGCATTGATGGATATCGCTCGGGATAATGTCAAGTATACGTTCTTTACCAGTTGAAGCACGACCACCGGCATTTTCGACGATAAAAGCCATGGGGCCAGCCTCAAATGCAAACCTCAGTTTACCCTTGGGGTTTTTCTTGTCGATGGGGTACATAAATATCCCGCCCTTAAGAAGGGTTCGGTGGAAATCGGACACCATGGAACCTATGTAACGTCCTCGATACGGACGGTTGGTTTTCTCATCCACTTCCTTAAAGTAATTAACTAGGTTTACCTGCCTATCTTCCCAAAAACAAACATTTCCCTCGTTAACGCTATAGGTGTTTCCATGAGTTGGGATTTTTAAATCCGGGTGCGACAGGAAGAATTCTCCAAGAGCAGGATCGAGAGTAAAGCCATGAACTCCACTCCCTGAGCTGTATATAAACATGGTACTTGAGCCATATATTATATATCCGCCTGCGACTTGATCCTCTCCTTTTTGCAGAAGGTCCTCATCACTTACTGAGTCGCCGGCACTTTTTTTGCGATAAATAGAAAATATGGTCCCAATGCTAACGTTGACATCTATATTTGAAGATCCGTCGAGTGGATCCATCATGAAAATGTATTTACCTGTATTTTCCTTGGGAATGATGACAGGATCAGCCATCTCCTCAGAGGTGATGGCGCACACCGTTCCAGATTTACTCAGAATGTTCAAAAAAGTGGAGTTGGCAAATTCGTCCAGTTTTTGGACTTCCTCGCCATGTACGTTGACATTGCCAGTGACTCCCAGGATGTGACCGCCGATTCCAGCTTTGTTGACTTCAAGTGAAATGATTTTGGCGGCAACGACGATCTCGTTCATCATGCTGGTGAACTCGCCTGTGGCTCCGAGAAACTTCTTTTCCTGATGCTGCAGGTGCTGAACTAAGGTGGTTTTGTTCATCATTTTCGCAAGATAGGTCCTTTCATTCAAAGGGACTGATTCTACATTAATTTTAGCATGACGGCAATGAGAATGAAGTGGAAATGCCGGTCTTTCTGAGGTATCATAACTAATTGATATTATTAATATAACTGTAGGCTTGCTCCTTTTTTACCTCTCCTTGACTAAGCCTTAGGTGTCCGAAGGGTAGAGGGGAGGTATAAGTTGATATCTTTGACTATGAACCAATACATCACAGAATTTGCCGATTATTTGAAAATCGAGAAACGGCAGTCGCCAAATACAGTTTCCGCCTATAAGCGTGATATGAAACGCTTCGTTTCTTATTTTTCAGATAAGAAGGTTTCTGAAGTCACAGCAAGCGATGTGAGATCATTTCTTCTGAGTATGAGGGAAGAGGGACTCGCCGCATCGACTGTTGCAAGAGCCTTATCCTCGGTAAAATCCTTTTTCAGCTATTTATTCACTGAAAACCAGATTTCTGAGAATCCCACTGAGATTATAGAATCTCCGCGTCCCTGGCGTAAACTTCCTAATGTGATGTCCATGGAAGAGGTCGATGCCCTCATAGCCGCTCCTGATACAAAATCACCTGCTGGACTCCGCGATCTCGCCATGCTGGAATTGCTTTACGCGACGGGGCTACGCGTTTCAGAGTTGGTCTCGGTAAAAATGAGCACGGTGGACCTGAAAGTGGGCTATCTGCGTTCATTGGGTAAAGGGTCGAAAGAACGAGTGGTTCCTCTGGGTGATGCGGCCCGGATAGCGGTAGAGAATTACCTGCTCAATGGCCGTCCCGCTTTGTTGAAAAAGCGGAGTTCTGGTGATATGTTCCTGACCCGGCGAGGGGTAGCCATGACCCGGCAGGGATTCTGGAAGATTCTCAAGCAATACACTGTCAAGGCAGGGGTCAAAGGAGCGGTTTCTCCACATACCTTGAGGCACGCCTTCGCAACACACCTTCTGGAGCGCGGGGCCGATTTAAGATCCGTTCAGCAGATGCTCGGTCACTCTGATATTTCCACTACCCAGATATATACCCACATCCTGCAAGAAAGAATGCGCGAGGTACACGACCGCTACCACCCAAGAGCGTAGATTGTTTTCGATGATCAGCTTGATATTATACCCTCTGCAGGAAAGAAAGAGCGCGGTCCACGACCGCTACCACCCAAGAGTCTGATACCGTCAGGCAATAAGCCTATATTTTGCTTGACGATAATATTAAATAAAGATAACATCTTGCGAATCCTGCCTGATCGTTTCTATCTCTTGGATTTTTAAAGGTTTCTGTAATTTTTTTTGTACTAACGGATTTTTGTCATGGTCTTTGATATCGATGTAGTCGGTGACGAAGGTTTAGACGTTAAGATTCAAGTTAACAAAGATCAGTTCGAGATGGATCAGGAATCTTGCTCTTTAAATAAAGATGTCGCGGTTAGTGGTCACTTGACCCGAGTGGGGGATGATGTTTATCTCCAGGGAAAGGTAACGACGGAACTTGCTTTAAATTGTTCCCGTTGTCTTGATCCATTGACTCACTCTGTTGACAGTAAACTGAAAGCGCATTTTGTACCGCCCAACCCGGACCCCGATTCAGCAGGGGAGGTTGAGTTGCAGGCGTCTGATATTGATACTGAGGTGTACGAGGGGCACCAGATTGATCTCACTCAATCGATTCTGGATGGAATACTTCTCACAGTTCCGGTTGTTTGTTTGTGCAGTGAAGATTGCAAGGGAATGTGTCCTCAATGTGGAATGAAACTAAACCAGGGGTCTTGTGAGTGTGCCAGTGAGGCATCCGTTGACTCCAGGTTGGAAGTTTTGAAACAGTTAAAGATAAACTATAAGTAAGGAGATACAATGCCAGTTCCAAAGAAGAGAACGTCCAAGTCCAGACAGGGACAGCGTAGAGCGCATGACAAGCTCAGTCAGCCGACGATGAGCGAATGCCCTCAATGTCACGAGATGCGTTCGCCACATCATGTCTGTTCCCATTGTGGGTTTTACAAAGATAAAGAAGTGATGGAGATAGAATCGGTTTAAACCGTTTTTCCATCTGCCATTCATATTTCACTCCTGACTCGTGTGTTTTCGGAAGTTGCTTTGTTCGCGTTGAAAGGTGAAAAGATGGATGCTCAGTTTCTTTCCCTCGACCTGTTGTTCGATGATTTTGCGACCCAGAATTATCCTTTCCTGATGGGAGCTCCGTTTTGAAATGAAGATTGTGGTTGATGCTATGGGTGGCGATCATGCTCCTGAGGCAGTTGTTGAAGGCGCTGTATTGGCGGCAAGAGAGTATGGTGTCGGAGTTATCCTGACAGGTCTATCTGACCGTGTGGAAGCAGAACTCTCCAAGTACGAAGACAGGGATGAATTGCCTATCGAGGTTGTGCATGCCGAGGATGTCGTCGAAATGCACGAGTCGCCTGCCAAGGTTTTGCGCGGTAAAAAAAAGTCATCCATTAAAGTCGGGCTTCAGTTGGTTAAAGATGAATCTGCCGCCGCGTTTGTCAGTGCCGGAAATACGGGGGCTGTCCTTGCTTTTTCCACTTTTACCCTGCGTCCCCTCAAGGGGGTTGACCGCCCTGCTATTGCCATCCAATTACCGACGTTAAAAGGCCCGGCTATTTTGCTGGATGCTGGAGCTAATGTGGATTGCAAAACCATCCAGTTATTCCAGTTCGGTATTATGGGCCATTCATTTGCCAAGTATATTCTCGGTAAAGATACGCCTGATGTCGGTTTGTTGAGCATTGGCGAGGAAGACTCAAAAGGTAACGAGGTCACCCGCGAAGCTTTCCAGATGCTTAAAAGCAGCCATATTAAATTTATTGGCAATCTGGAAGGAAAAGAGGTGTACCGGGGTAATGCGGATGTCATCGTATGCGACGGTTTTATCGGTAATGTTGCGCTGAAAATTAGCGAGAGTCTTGCTGAAATGATAGGGACTAATTTAAAACAGCTTTTCATGACCAATTGGCGGACCAAACTGGGATACTTTTTGCTAAAGCCCCACTTTATGGAGTTCAAGAAATCGGTCGATTACTCGGAGACAGGCGGGGCACCGCTTCTAGGGGTCAATGGGGTTTGTATCATTGCCCATGGTAGTTCTTCACCCAAGGCCATCAAAAATGCTATTAACCGAGCCCGGGAACTGGTTGAAAAGAAAATGAACGAACATATTCGCGAGGGTATCGAGCAGAATCTTGCTGTGAGTAAAGAGTCTTTCTGGAAACATATAAAAAGTATAGGCGTTCACTTCAGAAACAGAAGAGAATGCGGATAATGCAGCTAAAGAGACAGACCCATCCCTTGAAAATAAATCCAAACAAAACTGATTTCTAATTCTGTATGAATAAACATACCCAGTTCAAGGCCGAAGTGGCAGGTATGGGCATATACGTTCCAGCCGAAGTTCGTACTAACGCGGACTTGGAAAAAACTCTCGATACATCCGATGAATGGATTCGCACTCGCACGGGTATCTGTGAACGACATATCGCCGGGAAGGATGAGTCATCTTCGACTCTGGGAATTCAAGCGGGAAAGATGGCTCTGGAGTCTGCCAATATTTCTCCAGAGGAAGTGGATATCATCATTGTATGTACTTCAACTCCGGATATTCTTTTCCCGGCGACGGCTTGTTTTGTCCAGAAGGGGATAGGTGCAGTCAACGCGGCCGCTTATGATATTTCTGCTGTGTGCTCGGGGTTTGTTTTCGGATTGTCCATCGCTGAGCAGTATATAAAAAGTGGTAGATACCGCCACGTTCTGGTTATTGGAAGTGAAACAAACTCCCGTATTGTTGATTGGTCGGACCGTTCGACCTGTATCTTGTTTGGTGACGGTGCTGGGGCGATGTTGTTAAAAAGTGTTGAGTCCGATGAGCCGAAGGGATTGCTCTCATCTCATATTCATTCAGATGGTGAGAAGTCGGATTTTATAATCGTTCCTGGAGGCATTGGGAAAACGGGGGTTTCTCATACTGCTATTGATGAGGGAGAATATTTTATTAAAATGGCTGGGAGCGCGACGTTCAAGGCGGCTGTTAAGCGAATGACAGAGGTTTCGCAGGAGGCACTGGATTTTAATGGGCTTTCAACGGAGGATGTGACTTTGGTGGTACCTCACCAGGCAAATCGGCGCATCATTGACGCGGTTACAGATAAACTGGGCATTCCATCAGAAAAAGTTTTTATGAATATTGAAAAATACGGAAACACTTCCGCCGCGTCCATTCCCATAGCTATTCATGAGGCACGGGAAGCGGGACTGATTGTTCCGGGATCTCTTACACTTCTTGCGGTGGTTGGAGCGGGATTAACTTGGGGAGCGGCGTTGATAAAATGGTAAAAACAGCTTTTCTTTTTCCCGGTCAAGGATCGCAATCGGTGGGCATGGGTAAAGAGTTTTATGATGCTTCTCCAGAGGCTCGAAAGATATTTGAAGAGGCGGGGGAAGTGCTCGAATTTGATATCGCAGACCTTTGTTTTAATGGACCGGATGAGAAGTTGAAGTTGACTGAAAATGCCCAGCCAGCGCTTCTTATTCACAGCACAATAGCCTTGAATATGCTGAGGGGAAATGGTATTAATGCCGTACTTGCGGCGGGTCACAGTCTGGGTGAATACTCAGCCAATGTCGCCGCCGGTTCCATTCAATTTCTGGATGCAGTTCGGTTGGTTCAATTGCGTGGCAGGTATATGCAGGAGGCAGTTCCCGTCGGTGTTGGGGGCATGGCGGCCATAATTGGCATGCCGTTGGAAGGTGTTATCGATTTATGCGACAAGGTTTCATCGGAAGGCCACCTTGTTCAACCCGCCAATTTGAACGGCCTTGAACAGATTGTTATCGCAGGCCACCTGAAAGCTGTAGAGGAAGTTTCCCAGCTTGCCACTGAAGCAGGTGCCAAGAAGTCTATTATGTTACCTGTCAGTGCGCCTTTTCACTGTCCCTTGATGAAACTAGCGGAAATCAAGCTTCAAAAGGAACTTGAGAAAACGGAGTTTAAGGACCATCAATTTCCGGTTGTATGTAATGTTGAGGCCCAAGCTGTGAAGGCAGGTTCTTCGGCCCGTGATGCCCTGGTGAGTCAGGTATGTTCGCCTGTAAGATGGTACGAGACCATGCAGTATTTAGCTGACCAGGGTGTTGAGGTGGTGATTGAACTTGGAACGGGCAAGGTGTTGTCTGGCCTCATGCGCCGGTTTAGGAAAGATATAAAATGTTTTCAGGTTGGAGATCCGGATTCTCTCCAGAAAACCGTGGAAGCATATAAACAGTTATAAAATTTCCTAGGATACTTAATGGAACTCAAAGATAAAGTTGCGCTGATTACAGGAGGCGGGCAGGGCATTGGTCAGGTCATCGGCGAAAACCTGGCCAGCATGGGGGCGCATGTGGTTCTTGCTGATATCAATTTGGAAAATGCTGAAAAATCTGCTGAAGCGATTCGAGCGAATGGGGGGGCTGCATCCTCGGCTTTACTCAATGTTACTGACGCGGAAAATGTTAAGCAGGTTTTTGATTCAATAGCAAAAGAATTCAAGCCGCTGGATATTCTGGTCAATAATGCCGGGATAACAAAAGACGGGTTACTCATCCGAATGAAAGAAGGTGATTGGGATAGTGTCTTGACGGTAAACCTTAAAGGTAGTTTTCTTTGTGGTCAGCAGGCGGCTAAGCAGATGATGAAACAGCGGCAGGGGGCAATTGTTAACATTGCCTCCATTGTTGGGGTTATGGGTAATGCCGGGCAGGCTAATTACTCGGCTTCCAAGGCGGGGTTGATTGGCTTGACTAAAACGATGGCGCGTGAACTGGCTTCCAGAAATGTCACAGTCAACGCGATTGCTCCTGGGTTTATTGACACGGAAATGACTCGTGTCCTTGATGAAAAAGTTCGTGAGAAATTAGTTGAGCAGATTCCTCTGGCGCGGTTGGGATTGCCCCGGGATATTGCTCATAGCGTCGATTTTCTTGTTTCCGACCGGGCGAGTTACATCACCGGTCAGGTTATAAATGTTAACGGTGGGATGTTGATGTAATATTTTCTAGGAGTTTTATAATTATGTCTGTTGAAGAAAAAGTAAAAGAAATCATTGTTGACCAGTTGGGTGTAGATGATAAGCAGGTTACCACGGGTGCTTCGTTTATAGATGATCTTGGAGCAGATTCGCTGGATACGGTTGAGCTGGTCATGGCTCTCGAAGAGGAGTTTGATATTGAAATTCCCGATGAGGAGGCTGAAAAAATTACCAAGGTTCAAGATGCTATCGATTACATAAAAAACCGCACCAACTGACCCACCCCTTATGAGGCCTGAGTTATATCGATGAAGAGGCGAGTTGTAGTAACGGGGATGGGGATTATTTCTCCCCTAGGTATTGGTGTTGAGGATAATTGGTCGGCTGTCTGCAACGGCAATTCGGGCATTGGTCCTATCACGAGATTTGACTCTGAACCCTTTCCTGTCAAATTTGCTGGTGAGGTCAAAGACTTTGATCCTGAAAAATTCATGAGTCACAAAGAAGTAAAAAAGATGGATCGTTTTATCCATTTTGCTGTGGCCGCTGGACAATCTGCTCTCGAAGATTCAGGGTATGAGATTACCGATGAAAATGCTGAGCGTGTTGGTGTTCAGGTTGGCGTTGGTCTGGGTGGCTTACCTGCCATTGAAAAATACCACGATACTTATAACGAAAGAGGGGTTCGCAAGATAACACCATTTTTTATTCCAATGGTCATTGCAAATCTAGCCTCGGGGCAGGTATCCATTCATACTGGAGCTAAAGGCCCCAACACCTGCGTTGTAACCGCTTGTGCAACTGGAACTCATTCCATTGGTGATGCGGCACGTTTGATTCAATACGGCGATGCCGATGTAATGATCGCCGGAGGTACTGAATCCGTCATCACTCCACTTTGTGTTGGTGGATTTCATGCTGCAAAAGCTTTGTCGACACGTAATGATGACCCGCAGGGCGCGAGTCGCCCTTTTGATAAGGACCGCGATGGATTTGTTATCGGAGAGGGCTGTGGTGTGGTCGTTCTTGAAGAGTATGAATCTGCCAAAAAACGCGGCGCAAAAATCTACGGTGAATTTGCTGGATACGCTTTGAACGGAGATGCGTACCATATAACCTCTACTTCCCCTAACGGGGAGGGGGCAGCCCGTTGTATGAACCTCGCATTGAACAATGCCGGAATTAATAAGGAAGATATTGATTACATCAACGCCCATGGAACCTCCACGGGGGCTGATTCAACGGAAACGCAAGCTATTAAAACTGTGTTTGGCGACCATGCCTATAAACTTGTTGTCAGTTCTACAAAGTCTATGACGGGTCATTTATTGGGAGCCGCCGGCGGTATTGAAGCTATTTATTCTCTACTGGCTCTCAGTCGAGGGGTTTTGCCGCCAACAATTAACTACACGACTCCTGATCCTGAATGTGACCTGGATTATATTCCCAATAATGCCAGGGAAGAAAAAATTAAAATGGCTCTTTCCAATTCATTTGGATTTGGTGGAACAAATGCTGTCTTGGTATTTAAGCAAATGTCGAACTGAATTAATCTATAGCCATGCAGGAAGAACGAATAATTGAGCTGGCTCCATTGCAAAAAACGTTGAACTATTCTTTCAACGATCCCTGTCTTCTCAATAAAGCACTTACCCACAAGTCTTACGCAAATGAAATTGATATCCCCGTAAAAAATAATGAGCGTTTTGAGTTTCTGGGTGACTCCGTTCTTGATCTGATCGTCAGTCATTACATGATTCTCGAATATGATGACTTGGCAGAGGGTGCCCTGTCAAAAATTCGCGCGGCAGTTGTCAATGAGGCTTGCCTGGCGAAACTGGCGAAGGATATTGACTTGGGTCAATACCTGTTACTTGGCAAAGGTGAGCACCTTTCGGGAGGAAGACAAAAGTCTTCTATACTGGCTAATACTTTTGAAGCGCTGGTCGGAGCTCTTTTCTGCGATAGCAATCTCGAAACTGTCTCCAAGATACTCATGCCGACTCTTATTATAGAAATCGATAAGTATAAGGATACCTGTAAGCTCAGGGATTTTAAAAGTGACTTGCAGGAATATACCCAGGATAAGTTGACTTGTATTCCTTCTTATCAGGTGGTGGGTGAAATGGGCCCTGACCATGATAAGCGCTTCGAAGTAGAAGTTACCGTGCGTAACAAAGTCCAGGGGAAGGGGAATGGTAAGAGTAAAAAAGAGGCCGAGCAGAGTGCCGCGATGATGGCATTGGGCAATTATTTGTCCATCAACGATGAGTAAACTCCTTCTTCTTTAATATGAAAAATAATAGATTGTTAATTGCTCCTGTTTTTATCCCTCATGAGGGTTGCCCTTACCGTTGCGTGTTCTGCAGTCAGACTGATATTACAGGCTCCGCATTCCAAGCCGATGAAGAGAATGTTTTGAGTGTTTTGAAAACTTATCTGTATCCGACTTTGCAATCAGATAAATTCTCCAGACGTGAAGTCGCTTTTTATGGGGGAAGTTTTACTGGCTTGTCAGATGAGAGGCAGGAGTTTTTGTTGTCTTTAATCAAACCTCTGGTTGATGATGGACGGGTTGATGCTATTCGAGTATCAACTCACCCTTTGTTTATTAATAAGAAACAACTTGAACGATTGAAGGCTTTTGGCGTAGAGACTGTGGAACTTGGAATTCAGTCTACCAACCAGGAAGTTCTTGAGAAATCTGGGAGGCCCTGTTCCAGTGCGGATATGCTGAGTGCTGTTTCATTGATTCGCGAATATGATCTCAAATTAGGTCTGCAGTTGATGCTTGGCCTGCCCGGGGATAATGAAAATCGTTTTGAGATGTCTGTTGCGGATATTATTGGCATGAAACCGGATTTTGTGCGTTTGTATCCAGCTCTGGTATTGCGGCACACGCCATTATTTTCCATGTATCAGAAAGGGGTGTATTCTCCTTGGTCTTTGGAGCGAACTCTTGGGTCCTTGAAAAATGCCGTCAAGTCATTTGGCATTGCCGATATACCCATTATAAGAATTGGACTTCAGCCAGATAATTCTTTACGTGACAATTTTGTCGCTGGACCGTTTCATCCCTCGTTACGCTACCTTGTAGATTGCCGGATTGGACTGGATCTCATGGTAGATAGAATCTTGAGCCTGAACCGTGTTCCTGAAAGGGTTGCATTTAGAGTTCCAATGAAATCAGTTTCAATTTATACTGGAAACCGTCGCGAAAATTTAAAGATACTTAAAGAGCGATTCAGCTTAGAAGAGATTAAACTTAGTGGTGAAGAGCATTGTCGCCAACTCGAGTTGGTGGCCTGATATTAAATTAACTTATTTATTATAGAGGGGATTTAAAGCATATAGTTACTATTGGCATGAACTATAAGGTAATACCTAGAAAAGAAGAGACGTTTGTAAAAGCTTGCAACGGTGTTATTGAGGCGATGGCTTGAATTGAAGGGCATACAGAGTCGTTTTTGTATAAAGATGTCAATGATGGTCAATCCTACCTGATTGCGTCGGAATGGAGTTCTGAAGACGCGTTCAATACATTTTGTCAATCTGATAACTTTAAAAAGGTCACCAATTGAGGTAAGGAAAGCATTCTTGCTGGCCGACCTTCGCATAAGGTCTACCAGCAGTAAGCTAAAGGGTGATCTTAAGGAATGGTCCGGGTTGTCGGTTCGCTGGGGCTTTTTGGTGTGAGTTCATACTCTCCGCTTTTGATGCAACGCATTACTTTTTTGTATACATGCTCTGTGTCGTGAGGGAGGTGGCCGTCCATTCGCCATCGTATTTTTACGATTTTCCCATCGGGGTGCTCAAAGATTTTGGTAATAGCCCCTATGTTTTGAGATAGGGGTTCGAATAATACGTCTCCAACATTTAATTTCATACGCTCATCCTTTGATATAGCAGGATCATGTATTACGGTTATTCTGAAAGTACGTTTTTATTATAACCGCTGTCAGGTTCTGAATGTGAAAATTTGATATTTTGTTTAATTGTCTTTTAGGTTGAGGAAGGTGTGTTTGATGGAAGATTATATTTTGATGGCCGCCATGTATCCAACGATGACTTCTGGCAAGGTTGATAAGTTTCTGGTTAAGCCGGGCGATAAGGTCGTGAAGGGGATGGCCGTTGCGGAAATAATCTCAGAGGGGTATTTCACTTTGCTTTCTGAGGTTGATGGAAAGGTCAGTGAATTTTATGTGTCTGAGGGCGAGTATGTTGAGGTTGATGCTGTTTTGATGGAAATCATTTTAAAGGTGGAAGAGGAAGCATAAAGATTCGGATCAAATAAATGAGTATATGTAGGATGCCGTTAACAGATATATTGCTATCCCGGCAATGTCATTGGTGATGGTCACAAAAGGACCCGCACTGATTGCGGGATCAATATTTGCCCTTAAAAATAGTATAGGCGCTGTCGATCCGATGATAGCGGCGATGCTCACAGCGAATATTATTCCCGCTCCTACCACCGCACCCAGCAGTGATGATGAATGAAGAAACGATTCAGCCGCCAATGCGACGACTGAGCCGCATAAGATTCCAAAAATAAATCCATTGGAAATACCTACCAGAAGTTCACTTTTTACCACTGTTAAAATATTATCGTCCTGAATGTCTCCCGTAGCAAGGCCGCGGACAATAACGGTGGAGCCTTGAAGGCCAACATTTCCTGCAATTCCAACTACAAAGGGAATGAAGAATATTATAGCTGTAAATTCATTCAGAGTGGCTTGGAACTGATTCAGGATATAGGCGCTGACGAGGCCGCCTAGAAAGGTTGTGAAAAGCCATGGTGCTCGAGCCAATATTTTACTTCCCGTTTTTTTTGCAAATGGATCAACCTTGGCGGTACCGACCATGGTGTAAATATCTTCGCTGGCCAGTTCCTGCATGATTCGTATAACATCATCAAAGGTAATGACTCCACGAATTCTGTTGTCGTCATCGACTACTGGAATAGTGCTCAAATGTTCGTTGTCCATCAGATTCGCGACTTTATCACAGCTATCTGCTAAATGGACTTTGGGTGTGTTATCCCGCATGATTTGTGAGGCCTTGGCATCGGTGGAGGCATTGAGCAGGTCGCGTAATTTAAAATATCCCTTCAGTAGATTTTCTGGTCCGATCACATAAAAATAGGGTGGGGTGTCTGAATTATTTTCATGCTTGAGCATCATTAGCATTTCACGGGCCGTTTGACCTTCGGAGACTGTGTTAAAATTGGGCACCATGAGTCCGCCAGCTGTTTCTTCCTTATAGGTGATGAGGTCTTTTATGACGACAGCATCCTTCACTTCCATTTGATCAAGAATTTCCTCCTGGGTATCCTGGTCAAGTTCTTGGATAAGGTCTGTGGCTTCATCTTCAGGCATGTTGCCTAGGAAATTTGCCAGATATTCCCGATCAAGGGAATTCTGAATTTCTAAGCGGCTGTCCAGATCTGTTTCATAGAGGAGTTCCTGGCGTTTGAGGTCAGAGTCTAGGCTATTGAAGACAAGGATTTTCCCTTCGGTCGATAGCTGATGAAGCAAGCGGGCGATTTCGAAATGATCCTTGGCGTTAACTTCTGCAATTATTGCAGACGGATTCATTTCTGCACCATTGATCAATTGCTTTATTTTCTGGATTGGCATAAATATCTATTAAAGCTAATTGGTAAAATGGTATTATTTATATCAGTTCCTAATCCATGTTCCTATCAATAAATTACAGGAACCAAACTTACATATTACGAGGTATCATGGTTATTAATATATCCCACGAGGATAAGCTTAGATATCAAGAGAGTATTAAGCCTAAAAAAATCAGGGTGCGTAAAAAGCGAATGACTAAGTTATCCGATAAACTGAAGGATCAGGCGTTTAAACAGTTCGTTGATCACCCCAAAAGTAAATTGGTTGATGAAGATATCCAGATTGATGAGCACCTCAAGATGAACGACAATTTCTTGCGAACCGGGCCTTATAAGCCTAAGAAGAAATGAAACCTGGTTCACCTAAGTTGGTTGGGTATAGCGGCTTCCCTGTTGAGGAGCCGTTTTTTTTACGTTTCTAAAAGACAAAATTCAAGTAACCCTAATCCATTTTTTGTCGCACATGAACATGAGATAAATGGTGAACTTACTGCTGGTGCCTGGAGCGACATGGATGTACTCGATTACTATGTGCTAACTAAATGACGGAATATTCTGAGCAAAACTTGGAATTATTGAAAGGTCGGCTACCTGCCGATATCGTGGAACTCATTGTTGCAAAAGTTTGCCCCGATATTTATTGATTGTCTGTGTATCGGAACGGACAATCCATTTACTGAGGATTTAATATATAGAGTAGGCTTAGGGTCTTTCGGCAGTATTCATATATGATCTTTGAGCAATAAGGGCTCAACGCTTAGCCATATCTTTTTCCCACAAACATTTATAAATGCTGGGTTATCAGCCTTAAATAATTCAAGATGAGCCTGATAAAGATCTTCCTGTTTGGTTCGGCAATCTCCGTAGGCTTCTCGTTCCTCTGAGAATATTCCCTCCTCAAACTTTTTTATACCTTCACTGGATTTGTTGTTTTCGAAATAAGACCTTAGAAGAGGGTCCTTTAAATTTTCAGGATTTTTAGCTGTTTTCCTGAGAAGCAGTTTTATCCCTCTTGATGAAGGGGACTCAAAAAGTCCGGCGCGGATACAGGCATGTTTTGATGGCCCTGATTCGAGAGTCCACTTTTCTATGGCCTCTTTGGAATGTCCCATGGCGCCGTACGTACTTAATTGATGGCGTATGGTATAGAAAGTGGAATAGGCCACTGTGGTCCCAATTTCAAGTTCATCTTCCAATTGAGGGATCGGATCAAATGACAGTTTGTTTGACCGGTCAATTTCTTCCTGAGATGCGTCTTTTATGGGGATTCCTACTTCCCCGAGGGCGGTCGCGTAAAACATGTAATCAAATTTCCCATTGTTATGTGATTTGATCTGCTCCCTGCATCCCGGGTCATTTATATCACCAAACAGAGTATGGTCCGCGCCTTCAACTTCGAACCCTGGAATCTCTTTGCCATACCAGTTGGCAACAATAACGACATCCTTGCCAAAGTGCTCGTGTACCGCCTGAATGGCAGATGATCCCATAACACCGGTTCCACCTATGACTAAAAAATGTTTCATCAGTTCCTCTCGTTTATATATTTAATAATTGAATTAATAGTATCAGGAGCCCCCGGAACTTTCATTTATATCCCAATAAGGCACTTCTGAAATTTCTTCTAAAGCCTGGGCAAGATAGGGTTGTTCCTTCAATAATTGATCTATCTCCAGTTGGAGGGACAACGCTTTTTGCAATGACAGGTCTGGCGAACTCCCACCGGATATAATCTCGGCCAATTGTACATAGCTATTGATCAGTGAGGTCGATTGGTCAACCGCGGTCTTAATTTTTGATAATTCCAAGGTACGCGACTTATTGTGCTGAGCATATGTGTCAAACTCAAACCAGGTATCAATTTGCTTCTTGGTTTTCCCCAGAACAAGAAGCTCATCTCTGAATGCATCCTTACTTTTTTGGGAGAGGTTATACGCGATATACAACGCAAGGTCATTCAAGGGAATTCCATCCTGAGTTTCACAGAGGTGATCGAGAGCAAAAAATATTTTGTTAACACGTGAATCCAATTGCAACGCACTCACTGATCGTTTGCGCAGTTCAGAGTCTTTCTCAAAATATCCCCACATACCACCGTTTAAGACGATATTGTCATTTTTCGATTTTAGCTGGCTCACCCATTCAATACATGAAGATTCAGCCATTGCGGTGGTCACACTTGTCATCAATAGGGTGAATTGAAGGAACAGGTATATAAGCTTCACCTTTCCCATCCGGAATTTATATGAGGTCATGAGTTTATATGCCGCTCACTTTGGTTTGTCCCATTTTTAGTATGGTTTTAAATTCGTTTTTCGAGAGCGGCATGACAGACAGTCTGGATTGTTTGATGAGGGCAATGTCGTTTAAGGCCGGATGGTTTTTTATGTCATCCAGTGTCACGGGAACTGACATGGCTTTTACTGGTTTGAGATCAACAACGACCCAGCGGGGATCGTCTATGGTTGGGTCGGGATAAAACTCTTTGGAGACCTTCGCGACACCCTGCACATCTTTTCCTACAACGCTGTGGTAGAACAGGAGAAAGTCGCCTTTTTTCATTTTCTGGAGATTGTTGCGGGCCTGATAGTTGCGTACCCCGTCCCAATAAGTTCCCTTATCCTTTACAAATTGGTCCCAACTGTATTTTGAGGGTTCCTGTTTGACCAGCCAGAAGTTCATATTTTTCCTAAAAATTCAATAACCTACCCAATTTCTACCGGTGCTGATTATAATCTATTCCCCATTGTTCTGCCAATTCAATTGATATCCATTGATTCATTATTGATTAAGGTGTTGATTTTAATTTATAGATTGACCTTCTGAGGGTTTCAAAATATAATAATCTTTCTAACCCATAATAAATCAACGCGAAATTTCCCATTTAGTGGAAGTAACCCTTCGTTCTCAGAGGTCTGGAATGTACCGGAAAGAAATTAAAGTTTTAGATTGTACCATCCGCGATGGCGGACTCATGAACAACCACTTATTTGCTGATGATTTTGTGCAGTCAGTTTTTAAAGCTGTAAACAATTCAGGAGTGGATTATGTAGAACTTGGCTATAAAGCTGACGAGAGTCAATTCTCTCGAGATGAGTATGGTCCAATGAAGTTCTGTAGTGAAGAGGACATTGAAAATGCTATCAATGGAGAAGAAAAGAAATCTAAAATTTCTGTGATGGTTGATATTGGTCGTGTGGACCCATCGACAATTCTTCCCAGGAGTGAAAGTCATGTCGATATGATGCGCGTGGCGAGCTATGTCAAAGATATCGATAAAGCAATTGATCTGACGAATAAGATAAAGGGAAAAGGTTATGAAGTTACTATTAACCTTATGGCCGTGTCGCATGCAAGGGAGAGAGAGCTGGACGAGGCTTTGATTCAGGTAGAAAAGGAAAGCGCAATTGATGCCTTGTATCTGGTCGATAGCTTTGGCGCCTTGTACTCTGAGCAGATTGCCCATCTTGCCAAAAAATATCAATCACTCATGCCTTCTATGGAAATTGGGATTCATGCCCATAACAATCAACAACTGGCTTTTGCCAATACGATTGAAGCAATTATCCAAAACGTGAATTATCTGGATGGGACTATTTTTGGAATCGGGCGAGCCGCTGGTAATTGTCCGTTGGAGCTGTTGCTTGGTTTTCTGAAAAACCCAAAATATGATTTAAGGCCTATTTTGGAGGTGCTTGAAACCCATTTTGTAGGCTTGCAGAGTGAAATTGAATGGGGATATACGATTCCATATATGATTACTGGAGTTCTTGATTTGCACCCTAGGGCAGGAATGAAGCTGCGGAAGTCAGAAAACAAGGACGACTACACAGGTTTCTTCGATAACCTCACCCAGGAAGCCAACGTTTGACTAGAACAGGTAACGGTTCAAACTTCGACCTGAATCGCTTCAAGAAGGCTTCCGCATTAGGAATTATACGCGGGGCAACTCCCAGTTCTGTTAACGGTGCGTTGGAGGCATGTGTTTCGGGTGGCCTCCAATTTGTAGAGTTTACCTTGAACTCAGAAGGCGCTTTGTCATTTATTGAGGCGGGTTCCAAGGATTTTTCAGATTCATTGTGCATCGGCGCGGGAACTGTGCTATCAGTATCTGAGGCGTCACAGGCGTTCAGTGCAGGGGCTCAGTTCATTGTTTCTCCCACATTGAATGATGACGTTGCTTCCTATTGCCGTGATAATGGCCTGGCGTATTTCCCAGGCGCACTCACCCCTACTGAGATTGAGAAGGCTTGGAATGCCGGGGCCGCAATGGTAAAGGTATTTCCCGCTTCACAAATGGGAGCGGACTATTTGAAAATCCTAAGAGGCCCATTCAGCGATATTTTATTAATGGCTGTAGGGGGGGTCCATTCATCGAATGCGGATGAGTTTCTACGCGCCGGAGCATCGGCGGTGGCAATTGGTGGGTCTGTGCTTTCTCCAGTCAGGATGAGGAATGAGGAATTTGACACCATCAGGAAAGAAATTTCAGAATTTGTATTGGCTGTCAGAGCATATTACTCTAGAATCAGTTGAGTCTTTATTTAATCTGTAAAGTATAAGGTGAACTATGTCATTTGATTTTATGAAAAACCCCATGATGTTTGATGATGAAGAACGTTTTGTCAAACTTTGCGAAATCATCGAAGACGCTATCCGGGAAACTGATGATGGCGAAGGAAAATTTTCTGACCTTGAAGTCATGCAGGCGATGGATTTTGTGGGATTCAATCTTTTCCGGGATAACTGGGAAGAGTTTAAGAAAATGGAATCATCCCGGGAATTCAATGTGGGAGAAATAAAAAACTCAGATAACAAAAAGTTTATTAATTAACAGAGCTTCTAATAAATTTCGCTTTCTTGGCGATCTTTTGAAATAAAATGTACTGGATTGTTTCAAGAACTTTCCAGTTAAATATCAGTACAGTCTCTTAGATCAGATCAAGTTCATATGTCCTCGGAATCTGGCCTTCTTGGTCCGCCCATTTCCTCTCTTTTTCACAGCTCCATTTTCCCCCATTTAGGATTTCATCTATAATTGTCTTTCATCTCAGCAATGATACGAGTGCTAATAATTTAATGCGGAGGATGCAAGCAGGTGGGATGTTAAAAAATAGAGGGGGTGTTTCAGGACGCTTTCAGTTCATCCAGTTTTGATTCCCAGTAATCCAATAGGGCCTGGATTGTGGCGACATGCTTTTTTTCCTCTTGATGCAGTTCTTCGTATATGCGGCGTCTTCCAATATTTTGTTCTGAGTCGCTGGGTGTCTTTTCTAACAGCGTCTCATAGTATTGGACTGAGTTCTCTTCGCTGATAAGAGATTTATTTAATACTTCAAGTCTGCCCTGAACTGTGTCTACGGTTTCAAAATTCTGTTCCATACGGGAATCAATTTGATTAATAGCAGGGTTTAAGCTCTTAACTATTTATATCATAATTAACCGCCATTAAGGCAAGTGGATATTGATAGTTGTTTTTCAATGATATATTTCAGGTACAATACATTCAATATTATTTCAGTCTCTTTTTGGAGTAATTGAATATTATGCCATCAAACGATATCAGGGATGTATACCGGCAACTTGTGCTCAAGCTCGAGGAGCGTAGTCGACTGGGCGGTGTTATGGGGGTTATGCATTGGGATCAGGAGGTCATCATGCCCAAGGGTGCCGCTGACGCCAGAGCTAAGCAGATGGCCGCGCTTGCTGGCGTTTTGCATGAAAAATCTATTAATCCACGAGTGGGGAATTTAATCGACAAGCTCACCGCGTCGGGAACGGATGAGTTTACGGATGCAGAGTGGTGCAATATCAGAGAAGCTAAGCGCGAGTTCGACCTGGAAACAAAAATTCCCAAAGAACTGGTTCAGGAAATAGCTGAGTTGGGTTCGCGAGGTCATCAAGTCTGGGCTAAAGCAAGAGAGGAAAATCGGTTTGAAGATTTTGCTCCCATTCTTGAGCGGTTCATAAGTCTCAAAACCAAATGGGCTGAACACGCTTTTCCAGATTTGGAGCCTTATGACGCAAATCTGGATATTTTTGAGCGGGGTATGACGATGGAACGTCTTTCTCCTATTTTTGATTATTTGAAAATTGAACTGGTTCCTCTTGTTCGTTCGATAAACAACTCTGACAGGAAGCCGGACGATTCCTTTTTGGAGGGTGACTTCCCGATTGATAAGCAGGAGGCCCTGGGCAACAGTATCAGTCGCGATATGGGATTTAATTTTGATAAAGGACGGATGGATGTATCGGTACATCCCTTTTGCGGAGGAGGGCACCCAACGGATGTACGCATTACAACTCGATATCGTACTAATAATTTTATTGAGTCACTATTTGCGGTTATCCATGAAACAGGACATGGGTTATATGAGCAGGGTCGAATGGAAGATTCCCTAGACTTACCTGTGTCCGAACCCTTGACCATGGCGGTTCATGAATCGCAATCGCTATTCTGGGAGCGAATGATTGCTCAGGGGAAAAGTTTCAGCATCCGCTATATCGATAAATTCAGGGAAGTGTTTCCTGGTTTTTTAAAGGTTGCTTCTGCTGATAAATTATTCAAAGCAATCAATGTGTGCCGTCCCTCATTTATCAGGGTGGAGGCAGATGAGTTGACTTATCCCATTCATATAATACTCCGCTACGAAATCGAAAAAGCCATGTTTGATGGTACCCTCATGGTTAAGGATATACCTGAAGTGTGGAACAGTAAGATGGAGAAATACCTGGGAATTAAACCCTCGACCGATACTCTGGGAGTTTTACAGGATGTGCACTGGAGTGGCGGCGCATTTGGGTATTTTCCTTCATATACGTTGGGCGCAATGTATGCGTGTCAGTTTTATAATAAAATGATTACCGATTTAAAGGATGTGCCCGGTCGGATTGAGCAAGGGGACTTTGCATGCATAAGAAAATGGCTTAATGAAAAAATTCATCAACAGGGTCGCTTGTATTCTCCTGATCAATTGGCAAAGAAGGTGACGGGAAAAGCCTTGGAGCCTGGTGTATTCATCAATTATCTCAAGACAAAGTACAATGCAATTTACGGGTTAAATTAAACAGGCTTTGATATGGATGATACTTTGATTGGCAATTTGCACTCCGACCAGGGAGATTCAAAAGAACCTATACATATTGTGTATTGCGAAGTTTGTCATGCTCGGCTATCGCCTAAAGGAATGTTTTGCCCTGAGTGTGATCCGCCTTTACCTCCTGGCGACGAGCCTGAGGAAACGGGTACTACGTTTCAACAGGCTCTGTTGCGCATCTGCGCATTGGTGTTTTTATTTCTTGGTGTGGCCTTCGTTAAACTCGATATTTCCTTAGACAGTCTATTCTCAGACAAGCTGGCGAAAGGGGAACTTGAAATGTTAAACGAAAATGAACGCCCGCATGATATGGATTTCCAAACGGTTCATACCGTAATCTCGCCTTTGGCCAACATTCGTTCCAAACCTTCTATGAATGGAAAAGTTGTCACGGTTGCTGAACAAGGCATGAGGCTTGAAGTTGAGGAAGATAATGGTCGTTGGTCAAAAGTACGTATTTTTGGCAAAACAGGGTGGATAGCCAATAAATTAATCAAGACAGAAGTACAAATGCAGGAATAGGAAGTTATCCACTCAAAGAAGCGCGAGCTTCTAGAAGGGCATTTTTGAATTCTTCATAGTTTCTAGTTACTGGAAACTGGGGAAATTCTTCTATCACATTGTCGGGCGGACAAAATAAAATTCCGGCATCGGCCTCTACCAGCATTCCTGTATCATTGTAAGAATCTCCTGCCGCGATCACCTGAAAATTTAATCCTTTAAGAGCTGACACTGCTTTTGTTTTTCCATCGGACTGTCTTAGGCGATAATTTTCGATTCGACCTTCGGCATCAATGATTAATTCGTGGCAGAACAAGGTAGGGTAATCCAGCTTTCCCATAAGTGGGGAGGCAAACTGATAGAACGTATCGGACAGAATGATCACCTGAAACTCGGATTTAAGCCATTCAAGGAATTCCTTTGCTCCATCCAGTGGCGACAAAGTATGAATGACATCCTCTATGTCCGCCAGTTTCAGGTTATTCTCATCAAGAATATTAAGACGACCACGCATTAATTCATCATAATCAGGGATATCCCGTGTTGTGAGTCTGAGTTTTTCAATTCCCGTTTTTTCTGCAAAGGCAATCCATATCTCAGGGAGTAAAACACCTTCAAGGTCGAGACAAGCAAGCATATAAGTGTTCCTTCTGGCTAGGGTTATGGTGTGGTTAAAATTGTGATGAAAGTGTGATCATTTCAGGCGGGTCATTATAGTAGATGGTGAATTTAAAACAACCCCTGTCATGCCGGGGTCTGTTTTCCTCGTTTGCGGGCCAACTCAACCAGAAATACCAGTTCTTCATTTTGGATAAAACGGGAGAGGAGGGCATATAAAGAAATACCGATCCCGATATCAGCGGAAAGAATCATAATTTTTAGTCCAAGAGAAGCTGACGGATCAAAAAATGCATCATTAAAAAAATAAACGACAGCTCCCATGATTGCTGAAGCAACGAACAGTTTGATCATGGATGATAAAATTTTCCGTCCTCCCATCAATCCAAGTCGCTTTCTTAAAAAGTGAATCAACAGCACTACGTTAAATAAGGCGGCTATTGAGGTGGCCAATGCCAAGCCGCCATGCTGTAAGGGTCCCATGAGGATCAGGTTCAGTATGATATTGAGGATCATTGAATACACCCCAACCTTGGCGGGGGTCTTGGTATCCTGCAGGGAATAAAATGCAGGCGCAATGACCTTGATTCCACAAAAAGCGCATAAACCCATAGAATAATAGAGCAGGGCAATTGCTGTACCTTCCGTTGTCAGGCGTGAAAACTCACCTCTCTCCCATAGAGTGTTGACGATAGGAAAACGCAGGAGAATAAGGCCCACAGTTGCCGGGATGGTAATAAACAGGATGAACCTGATCCCGAAGGCGATTGTTTTGATCATTTCAGAAAATTCTTTGTTGGCGGCCTGTCCAGACAACATTGGCAGGATAGCCACTCCCACGGCGACACCGAATACACCCAGCGGCAACTGAACAAGTCTGTTCCCATAATATAAATAGGAGATAGATCCTTCATCAAGCATGGAGGCAAGGAGGGTATCCACCAGCATATTCAGTTCATACACCGCAAGTCCGAATATGACAGGGATCATCAGTTTACCAATTTTGATAACCTCGGCACTTTTCCATTGGATGGAGGCGGTGAATCTGAATCCGCGACGTAGTACCTCAGGAAACTGAACTGCAAATTGAAGCATTCCCCCTGCCAGAACCCCAAAAGCCAGTCCTAAAATTGGTTCCTCCAACTGTGGGGAAATAAGCAGTGCTCCGCCAATCATGCAAATGTTAAGGAGGGCGGGAGTTAACGCTGGAAGGGCGAAAACGTTATGTGTATTTAAAATACCCATGCAGAACACGGCCAGGCCGATAAATAGAAGATAAGGGGCCATCCATTGGGTAAGGAGAACGGTCAGGTCAAATTTGTCAGGCGTCTCAATAAATCCGGGAGCAAAAACCATGATCACAAATGGAGCTAACAGGACCAATGCCAGAGAAGATGTGACTAATAAGGTCAATAGAATGTTGAACAGGTTGGCGGTCATTTTCCACGCTTCCTGTTCACCTTTTTGATTCCTGATTTCTAAAAAAACAGGAATAAATGCGGCTGTGACGGCTCCTTCGCCAAGAATTTTTCGCTGAACATTAGGGATCCTGAATGCGACAAAAAATGCGTCCGCCGCGGCCGTTGCTCCAAATTGCATGGCGATGACAAGATCTCTGATAAAACCGAGCAGACGAGAGATTAAGGTCATTCCACCTACTGCGCCTGCGGCTTTGCCTAACTTTTTGATTGTTTTCCATTGAGTCCGGACAACTGGCTGGGAAAATGAGGGAATTCTATTTAAGTTGAACTTCTGATTCGCCAATCTGACAACGAGCGGGGTAAATAATCAGAACGCCTGGATAAGCGTGAGTTCTGTGTTAACATTTACCGCAACTTATTGAAATTATACATAATTATTGTATTCGAGCCTAATTAATTATATATCTGAAACTGGCAACCCTGAGCCTGTAAAATACCCCTAAATAATGAACAATTATAATTTTTGTGTGAAGAAGACAACCCTACTGCCATTCCTTGCTTTTATTCTATGCGCGGTTGGTTCCGCATGAAGCAATCCAATTGATTCTAGGATGGTTGGAGTGCGTTTGTATACCGACCGTGCCGAGATCACTTGGCAAGTCCATGCTGAAGTCCCACCTGGAGCGTCTTCTCTGACTCCCATTCAACTTCCTTGTAGATGAGAGTTATTTTGGAGGTGTGCGCAAGGGCAAGCGTGGACGTGGAGCGGCCGGTAAGGTCCCGGTCTTCGGTCTTTTAAAGCGTGGGGCCAGGGTTTACGCTAAGATAATACCTGACACGAAAAGTAAAACGTTGATGGGTATTATACAAAAAAGGATTGTTCCTGATAGCATCGTTTATTCGGATGGATATTATTCTTATAACGTTTTGGATGTGTCAGAGTTTAAGCACTACCGGATCAATCACTCAAATTTCTTATCAGCAAGATATTAAAATCACAGAGAATGAGATTAAACTGCCACCCGGTAAAAAGAATGAGGGAAATATGCTATCCTGGAAAATAAATCTCATACCTGAAATAAAAGAGACGATTCGTATGGACTATCAGGTTGAATACCCAGAAGGAAAGTCTGTAACCGGGCTGGATTAAGACTCCATCTTAACAGCTCATTTATTATTTGGTTATCAGATAGGCTGGTGGGCGGTACATTGTTTTTTCCAATCCTATTTGTACCTCAGAAACGTTATGCCCCCGCCTGAATTTGATCCATGGAGTTTCGTGATCTCTTAAACTTGATAGTTCATTAATCGTAGCGTTTATCCCATTTATCGATTCGATCACATCTCCTACTCGAAACCAGCTGTACCTGCGAAATGGGCTGTACAAACCGATTTTTATAATTTCAATATCTTCACTGTAATTTTCTGCAACGGTCAGGTCCAGACTATATATATAGTCCGGTTTAATATCCACTGACATACCTTCTACTACCTCATTTGCCCTAATAGATTTGGAGCAGAGTATGAATCCCAGGCAAACAAAAATTATCAGCTTGGCAAAAGATGGGTGATACTGAGGACCTTGAAAATCATTGATATACGGCATGGCGTTCCTCCCTGCAATATAGATCCATATCTTTCTATTTGTTACGATGCTGTAACCTACAAAAAGTTTCTATAAATCTTGTATGAAGTGACTTGCGAAGGAACGTATCTGTTTTCCGTTGAGGACATGAAACCGGCGAATTTTCTCAATGGTTTGATTGGAAAATCGTTTCAGAGGAATGTGGATAATACTTTTATGATATTTTCGCGCTAGTCGACGCCAACTGGATTTAGGAAGGCAGGGTGAAACTACAGTGATGTGCTTTTCCTGAGAATGAAAGAACGCGGCTTCGAGTATTTTTTCTTCCAGAGTTTTGGCTGTGTTGATTCTGCGGTCCTCCCATATGTCTGGAATGAGGCGGGGAGGATAAATCATCATGCATCCGCCATAAGTGGCGCGTCCTATTCCAGGCCCTACCATATCGCTCATATAATTGGTCGCAAAAAAACATAAGGTTGACTCTTCATTGTGCTCCGCGTACCAAGTCTGCCTCCACTGATAAACTTCAGGATTGGGTTCTACGTCGAATAGAAACACAACGATTTCCACTCGACCTTTAGAGGCTGGAATTTCTTTGACGTATATATCTCCCTCATGCCAGTGACGCAGTGTGTCACGCATGTCTATCCCATCTTTCACTGACGAAGTAAATTTTTCTGTCCTTGCGAGATCATTACTCAACAAAAGCTTTGTTTGCTCACGAACGTGTGAATTAAAGCTTTCTATCTGGTCGTCCTCTGGCGGGTATGAACACTGTCCATAGGGGTTCCAATTATATTTCCATTCGACTTGCTTTTGCATGTCAGCTTCAGGTTTCAGATCCATGCTTCGCCATTCGAGTTGGATTTCTGATAATCTATTTTTCATGTCTACGGGTGACTCATCACTGCCTATCGCTTTGTCAATGCCAAGGGTCAAAGGTTCAAACGATGCTGAGTCATTTTTTTGAAAAGGATATTCTCTCGCGGCATCAAGAACGGCAATTGCGAATGGGTCACCTCCTATTTGCTTGGCTGTTGTTATCAGGGTATAGAGGTCAGGTGTTAAGCGGTTCTCCAATAGAGTGAGATTACGTACATATTGCAGGTAGATTTGAAATGTCTGCGATGTCAGGTTGTGATAACGCACTTTATGTTTTTCTGTGAACATTTGCCGTGCACGAAGAAGTATTTCTTTTATTCCATCTATAGAAACTTCTTTGTCCGATTTCATTTCCTGTCTGTTCTTTTCATACAGATAGGTGATATATGGAAATTCTGTGAGTGCGAAAAAAAGGGTTTCATTTTCGACGCCATAACTTTGAGGGATTCCTGTCTGCTCTGGCTTGTCGTAAGGTTTTCTTTCGTCATAGGCTTCCTTGATCCACGGCCAGTCAAGAATAGAGCAGATCAGGGTTATATGATTAAATTCCATTTCCATTTGATGGAGTTGAAAAGCCATCCATCGCGCTCTTTTATCATGAAGGCTCCCAGTATCCGGTCGTTTGACTGTGAGGAGGATGGCGGCGCAAAACTTTTCATAGGACATATGCCTTAGCGCGTATGTGTCTGGAAAATCTATTTTCCTCGTTTCATAATCATCACAACTCCAATCGATATATTTCCTGAAAATTCCTTCCTGAGCGGCAATACGAAGTCCCATGATCACTGGCTGGCAGGGATCTATAGGAACGTAGTTGACGACTCCCTTTGAATTATCCTGACAACTTAGGGAGATTAGAGGTAATCGCTTGATTCCATCTTCTACGGTAGATTGAAATTCTGGTGGAAGTGCTACTGCGACACAATCCGTTGAAGAGGATAATATTTGTTCGCGTACAATGCGGGTAAAATTAGCACTGCCGTGTATGACAGGAAGAAAACGGATTTTGTCGCTAAGGCGGAAAATTCCCATGGTGATCACCGGTCAGGGTGAAGGGGGCTGTCTTCGTCGAAAAAGAAATCGCCCAGCCCCTGCGGCAGTTGTGTTTCCCCTAACGCCCGGTTCCTCTTTGCGGCCATGCCATCAAGGTCTACCGCGTCATCCCCAAGGACTTTTTGAACTGCCTCCTGCCAAACAATGTCTTTTGATAGAGGATGATCTTTATCCTGAGCCAGGCGTTTCATCGCGTATTGCAGAATATGAAGTCCATCTCGCGGGGAAAAGTCCAGGTCGAGTTGGTGCGAACGTTGCAAAAAATCGACAGTCATTTTGAGTAGGTCAGCCTCAGCGAAAGGAAGGTGATACTGTAAGATTGACATTTCGTCCTGATAATTGGGCATACTCAGTGCCAGTGTGGGTTGAAGCCTTGACAGGATGTAGTCAGGAATCTCGAAGGTGGACTCATCCTGATTCATAGTGACACAAGCGCGAAATTCTTTATGCGCTTGAATGCGAAGCCCCGCAATAATGGATTCGACATAACGCCTGTGATCTAGAAGAGGAGCGAGTGAGGCCCAGCTTTTCTCGTTCATCCGGTTTCCTTCATCAAGAATACAAATCCCCCCTGTGATCATGGACGTCACCAGAGCTGACGCGTGATAAGAAATTCTCCCTGACTCTGTCAAAACTGGAGTGATGAGCAGATCTTCTGGGCGGGTGTCGCTGGTACACTGAAATATATAAAGAGGTTGTTTTCTTTGTAAAGCCGCGACCATTCCCAGCGTGGTTTTTCCGATTCCCGGCATTCCAGTAATACGGGGCGCCAATGGCAGGTCCTTTTCGGATACCACTAGCCAGCATGCTAAAACCTGTTTCAATACCTCACCCTGACCGATCCACTCAGGCTCAGTTGTGTCGGCATGACTCAGAGTCAGAGTGATACCTTCAATAGTGGCAGTTTTGTTTTGATTGTGATGGTTCATTAAGTCCTCAATATTAGATCATCATAGGTAACATCATTTAAAAATTATTATATAAGGCTTTATATAATTTATTCAAATATTAGCCGAATTACTTCTAAATATTAGAAGGCGGATATTTAACTAAAAATAATGACACTCAGGAAATACTAATGGGTTCCTTCCTGATATTGGTGTAAATGTAATGACCTTCCTCAATATTTTTGTCGTCAGAATTTTATCTAACCTTAAAACCTCAGATATCAGATGAAAAGCTATACGATCAATCAAAAAGAGGGCAACACCCGGTTCACTTGCACGTCTTGCTTAATGGATGTATGACTTGTCATGAACCTCATGAATGGAAAAAATTCTGAATCACGGGCTGGTGAATTGTGCTCTATGTGCCACAAGGCCTATCATTTAGAGAGTTTTCGTGTGAATTGAATATTCCTAAAATGTTTAAGCAAAACAAGAGCTAGTATTATTTAAGATTGATGATTGCTCGCGTATGGTCTGCCCCCTCTGTGATATTCTTAAATAATTTTCATTATATTACTTAAATGAAAAAATACGGATTTCTGTTTGAAAGGGTTTTTTGTGTTACCATTTTATAAAGGGAGCTAATAAAAATGATAATAGATTTGAATCTAAAGGGAAGACAGGCCCTGATTGTTGGTGGAGGCAACGAAGCGGCCAGAAAGGTGGAGGCGCTTCTCAGTCAACAATGCGATATTATTGTTGTTGCTGAATCTGTTGAACAATCCATTGAGGAGCATGCGGCTAATGGGAAAATTGCTCTTGAATTAATGAAAATTGAGAATGTCGATTTTATCAGCAACTATGATCAACTTATATTGATCCTTGCAGTGACAGATGACAGAAAGTTAAATCGAAAGATTATTGATTTCGCTAAATTTCACGGTTGTTATGCCTATGCGGCTGATGATCCTGATGTAAGCGATTTCAGTCACCCGGCTGTTATCAATGTTGGAGATGTTGTGCAGGTAGCTATTTCTACAGGAGGAAAAAGTCCGCTTATGGCGAAAGCTTTGAGAGAGAAAGTGGAACCAATCCTTCAGAATGCGGTCAATGAGTTGATTTTAAGCCAGATTAAATTGCAGGAGCAGTTAAGGGTCAAAGCCCAGGAAATTCTCCCGTCGCCAGATCATCGCAAAAAATTTCTTATTACGATAAGAGATGATGAAAAGGTTCTTGAGCTATTAGAAGCAAAGAAAATTTCAGAGGCTAATGCTCTGGCACATGAGCGTCTGGACGAGTATGTTCTAAAAATTTCTGGCTAATAGACATTATGGGGGCTTATATTGGGCATGAATTATAAATCTGCGTAGTAGTAATTATGTCTAGCCAAACAGAAAAGTTTTTTTGCGGATTACATATCCAGATACCTATCGGGCAACAAAGCCGCTAGAATTATTAAATCGGCAGTCCAGAAGTACTGAAAGGATAAATCTATATGGTACTTGAGTTAATAGAGCGGCATAATGGTTATGAAGGTTTTCTTCCCCCGCAGGCCAATGGGTTGATGGAATCAACCCGTAGTGCACCCAAATTACGATTCGCTAAATCTCCTGGTAAATGATCCGTAAAACAGACCCACAGACAATTGCTCCTTATCTTACAGATGGCTCTAATTTCTCAGGCGGCTCTGCCGACGAAGTCATCATTCCAGAGTCTGTTGATGAACTGATTATATTTTTGAAAAGTAATGACCGTCCGATAACAATCGCCGGGGCGGGAACAGGTGTGACTGCATCTTGCATCCCTGAGTCCGGACTCATTATCTCTCTTGAGAGATTTGTTGAATTAGGAAATATTATTAATGCTTCTGTAGATGTTGGCCCCGCAGTTTCACTGGCTCAATTGAATGACTACTTAGAGCCGTCGCAATATTTTTATCCACCTAATCCCACGGAAAGTCTCGCGTCCATTGGAGGAACACTTGCTACTAACGCGTCTGGGGCTAGGAGCTATAAATATGGCGCTACCCGTGACTATGTCCTTGAAGCCGATATTGTTCTGGCAGACGGAAGAGCCCTTTCTTTGAGTAGGGGAGATACTATCGATCAGCCTTTGAAGTTTTCCGATGGATCAGAAGAGAGCTTTCCTGAAATCAGTTATACAAGTCCAAAGTGCAAAAATGCGGCGGGATACTATGTCAGGCCCGGAATGGATTGGCTGGATTTATTTATTGGATCAGATGGGACACTGGGTATAGTTACGCGGATTCGATTAAAACTTCTTCCCCGTCCAGCTTCATTCATTAGCGGAGTTTTATTTTTCGAAAGTGAAGAGGCCAGTTGGCATCTGGTTAGTTCAATAAGAAATTCAGATGATAAATTTATTAATCCCTGTTCCCTTGAGTATTTTGACAGACGATCTCTGGATCGATTGAAAAATAAATTTGAAGATATCCCACTAGATGCTGAATCGGCTCTCTTTTTTGAAAATGACATTAATCTTCAAGAAGAATATGATTTGGCTTTAGAAGCATGGTTTGATTATTTAAATGGAAAAGGTGTGTTGCTGGATGATTCCTGGTTTGCTCAGAAACCAAATGACTTGAAGCGATTCCATGAATTTCGTCATACTATTCCTGTAATGCTCAATGAAGAAAATAGCCGTTTGGGAAGAATTAAAATTGGCACGGATATGGCGGTTTCTGATTCTCACCTTCTAGATGTGATGAGATTTTATAAAGGTGAGCTTTTAAAAAAGGATATTGATTACGTTATATTTGGACATTTGGGTGATAATCACCTGCACATAAATTTGTTGCCAGAGACCCATCAAATTGATCAGGCCCATGACATTTATAATATTCTTGTTAAGCAGATTCTTGAATGGAATGGCACCGTTTCTGCCGAGCATGGGATTGGGAAGTTGAAGAAAAATTATTTTTCCCAAATGGTAGGAGAATCTTCTTTGGAAGAGTTAAGGTCCATAAAAAAAATGTTTGATCCAAACTTATTCCTCGGGAGGGGAAATATCCTTTAGATATCTTGAGTCTGTAGTGTTAGAACCACTTTTCAGATTGCATTAACCCTTCCGGCTGTTGACAGTAGCTATCACTAGATATAAAATCCCCTGATTGTTTGTTGTTGGCTTTTAATATAGAAAATTGGTTTTACCGGCTTAAAAAAGGTGTCCACCTTATGTTGGATTCAGTCAAAAGTCTGGTTCTCAATTCTTCCTATGAGCCTTTGCAGTTCTGCAGTGCCAAGCGTGCCATTATTATGGTCATTACCGGGCGGGCGGAATTTATCGAAAGCGATGGCTATGTGGTTCGATCTCCGACCACCACCTTCAATTTACCTGCAGTTATTCGCGTTCTCAATATTGTTAAACGAGCCAGGCGCAAAGGAATTTCTTTCAGCAAGAAAAATATTTTGTGCCGTGATAATTTTACCTGCCAATATTGTGGGACTGGTGGTAAGTTTTTGACCGTGGATCATATTCTTCCTAAATCCAGAGGAGGGAAGTCTAACTGGACTAATGTAGTGGTTGCATGCAAACCCTGCAATCTAAAAAAGGGAGACCAGACCCCTTCCGAAAAGGGGATGGAATTAACCAAAAAACCTTCAAAACCAGAATTCTATTGGCCCTTTTTTCAAATACCCGCTGGGCCCAGTTCTCACCTTGTTATCTGGAAAAAATACTTACCCAAGTCTATATTTGCCGGAGCTTCCAATGAATGATATTATTTGTTAGCTATCTAATAATATCAATATAGCGAAGCAACGAAGTGGATGAATCTCCAAAAAATTTATAAATGCTGAAAGATGTCTTTACGATGGTAAACTCGATCATATGGGCGAAGGTTTTCTCTTCCCAAATGCTATCGATTTAGGTTGTGGAACCGGATTAAGCGGGAATACAATAGCAAGCATCACTCAACAAGTTACACATAAATCTATTTAATAATTTTTACTACAGATTTTTTGAAATATGGTAGAGCCCAAGTCTCTGATTCAAATTATCACCGAAGAAGAGTTTCTTCCGTTGGCCCAGGAACCATGTTCTCAGTTTCTTGATATATTTTTTCTATTTGAACTACGTATTAAAAAAAATAAGGATATATCACGAAAATTCTATTCAAACCTCATTCAAGAAGCGGAATTTCTCGAAAGTTTTATGGATGAGCATGGCGCAAGAGAGAATAAAAACTGGAATTTCTTTGTTGAGTATCTGGCCTCGATTAGAAACCTTTCTATAGCCGCTTTTTTTACAAGACATCTTTTGGACCGATATCCATCTTATAGACTACGGGAATCACCAGAGATTGAAGATCGTTTTAAAAATGATGCCGCCAACGTGCTGGAATTTTTGAATCAGTCAATCCTGAATCTGTTCGGAGCACTTCATACAACGGGAGTTGAGAACGGGTTGACTATCACCCGTAACATTGATGCGCAAGTTGAATTTTCTGATATTGAAGCTAATAAGAGATTGCCCTGTAATGTGGCTGAAGATGAAGTTAAAGATGAAGAAGATCGTATAATTGAAGTATGTGAAAAAATAAAGCATGTTGCCAAAATAATGAAAGAATCAAAGATTAGGCGCATTGTGGACCTCAATGAACTTAAGTTGGCCGTTTTGCAGAAATTCAACGAAAAACGAGCAAGAATGTATAAAAACTTGGTGCATAACATCCAATCAGATTTTGATACTTTTGTTAAAAATACCAAGCTTGAACTCGATTACACGGATCTCAAGGTAATACGTGGGTACATCTCCATGCCTTTGCACCTTCTTGAAATCGCTTTATGGCTTGCACATTTTTATGAACGCCATGAAGATGAAATTCGACATGGCGAGAGTAAGAAACGTATTTCTATGATGGTTAATAAAGATGTCTTGTTAGATAAAATAATGAACTTCGGTTTCTATTACAGTCAGCATTTTATTAATGAAGGAAAAAAGCTTGCCGATGAAATTCTGGACTGTTTCTCCAAAATAGTGCGCGTTGAATTACCTATTCCACAACCGCTGGGATTTCATGCCCGTCCCTCCACATACGTATCGCTCATTGCAAGACAGTATGAGGATATGGATTTGTTTATGATTATTGACGAAGAGAAGTTCAATGCCAAATCAGTTATGAGTATACTGCAAGCTGGTGGAACTCTTGCTGATAAGGGTTATCAGTCTATTCTTTTCGAGGGGGATAAAAGGGTTATAGAGGATATCAGAGTCCTGGCCAAACATAATTATTGTGAAGAAGGTGAAATTCCTGTTCGACTTTCATATCTCCGTGATTTCAAAAATTCTGCCTGAGCGTTTTCTTCCTTTAAATATTTCCTGATTAAATGATAAATGGACCTGATGAGATATTTGATGTGGTCGATGCTGAAAATAATGTCATTGGTCGTGCCTCCCGTCAGGAGGTACACGCTAAAGGACTAATGCACCGGTCTGTTCATATTCTGGTATTCAATTCTCGAGGTGAGTTGTTTCTGCAAAAGCGGTCTATGGACAAAGATGAGAACCCTGGATTCTGGGATACTTCGGCCGCAGGGCATGTTGACTCAGGAGAAGAATATTCCAGATGTGCTGAACGAGAGCGTATGGAAGAATTGGGAATAGGGGACACCGCTCTGGAAGAAATCATGCGTTTACCTGCTCAAAAAGACACTCTTTGGGAACATGTTCGTGTTTATAAGTGCGTCACAGACAGCAATATTATCATTAATGAACAGGAGATTTCAGAGGGCCACTTTTGGACATTGAGTGACTTGACCGAGTCATTGAAGTCTAACCCTGAGTTGTTCACCTCGACTTTCCACCTCATTTATAATCGCCACATTATAAATAATGGTTCATGACTAGTTAAGTGGTCTTTTATAAATAAATTATAGAGGTTTTTGCCTCTATGGTTGAATCTAAACTCGCACTCCTTGAGATCCAAATAAAAAGTGGACTTGGACAAACCTCGAAACTTTGCAAGGCGCATTTTAGCGATACTCCAAAAGTTTTTGATACCGTTAATATGAGATATTTTATTAGCGAATTCATTGT
>FUWD013430188.1_pt2 | contig 36691 bp, 40 predicted proteins | sample 1063281 | NCBI WGS metagenome assembly FUWD01 (sample SAMEA79048168, study PRJEB19326) | metagenome | biome: marine | reverse complement strand
AATTTTAGTACCCAGCTTTATAACCATTATAGATGAAGGCAATAATATTGGAAGTGAAGACAACTTATCAATTGTAATTGATGTAATAAATAATGACTTAGGGCCTGGAGATTACCAATTTGCCTTAAGAAATGAGGATCAAAACACAACTACATCATATCAAGATGAACCGCTATTTGAAAACTTAGAAGGTGCAATTTATACCATTATTGTAAATGACAAAAATGGTTGTGCACCAGATGCAACACTGCAAGTATCTGTGTTGCAATTTCCAAAATTCTTTACTCCAAACGGAGACGGTAGAAACGATACCTATATTGTTAAAGGTGCAAACAAAACTTTTTACCCTAATAGTAGTATAAATATCTTTAATAGATATGGAAAATTAGTAGCACAAATACCAATCGATGGCCAAGGATGGGATGGAACCTACAATGGTAAAAAACTCTCGTCAGACGACTATTGGTATAATATTACTTTAATACCAGCAGACAATACCAAACAAATAATTAATAAAAAAGGAAACTTCTCACTTCTAAGAAAATAAATTATTGAAAAAAAGTAACGTACTTACCACATTATTGATACTTTTAATAATAACAAATTCTTTTTCTCAAAGAGAAACAGATCATTGGTATTTTGGTAATAGAGCTGCTGTGAAATTTAACGATAACCAAAGGCCTGCTGTGCTCACAAATAGCAATATGAATACGCCATATGGTAGTGCTACAATTTCTGATAAAAATGGTAATTTATTGTTTTATACTTCTGGTGCTACTGTCTTTAATGCAAACCATTCAACAATGGAAAATGGTGCACTCTTAGCGAGTGATAACGAAGTATTACAAACGTCTATTATAATTCCAAAACCTGGCAGTCCAAATATTTATTACCTAATTACACTTAAAGATAAAAATGACCCACCACCAATTGGAGACTTTATTGAACCTGGTTTGTATTCTTCTGTTATAGATATAAATAAAAATGGTGGATTAGGTGAGGTCACCAAAAAAAACTTAACTATTACTGATTTAGTTTCAGAAAAACTAACTGCTGTGCATGCAAAAGATGGTAAAAGTATTTGGTTAATAGCTTTTGGAAAACAATCAAAAACTAGTGCTCTATTCGATACCTTTTACAGCTTTAAAATTGATGAAAGTGGAATAAATACAACACCTGTTGTATCAACTATTTCTGCTACTATTTTAAATAACCAAGGAGCTTTAAAAGCTTCGCCTAACGGTTCCTTTTTACTTTTATCTAATTATACCAATGCTATTTTAACTGATTTTGATGCCGAAACTGGTAAGGTGAGTAGCTACGATTATTTAAAAATCTCACAAACTATTGGTGCACCACCAAAAGCGTATGGAGTTGAATTCTCTAAAGACTCTAAATATGCATATGTAGAAACCATTAATGCTGGAGAAAATATAATTTTACAATATAACACAGCCAAAATAGATGACATACAAGAAGTCCATATTTCTAATAGAGGAGAAAGCTATATGCAGCTTGCAAAAGACGGAAATATCTATGTAACTTCGGAAGGTTATTTAAGTAAAGTAACACCTCCAAAAAGTAGTGATGAAACAGTAGCTTCATTTTTTGAAAATACAATTGATTTAAATGGAAAAAAATCAATACTAGGGTTGCCAAACTTTATTCAATCCTATTTTAGAACTAGAATACTGTCAGAAAATGGATGTCTCGATACAAAAACAGTATTTGAAATAGATACCTATGCAACTATTACTGCAGCAGAATGGGATTTTGGAGATGGTACACCTATTTCTACAGAAATAAAATCAGAACATACATATACTAGTGCTGGTAATTATACTGTTTCTTGCACAATTACTATAAATAGTAGAGAAATTAAGGTGTACAAAAACATAGAAATTTATACACCAAGTGTTTATGTAATAGGTCTTAACGAAATAATTCAATGTGATATTGATAATGACGGAACAGATTTTTTTAATCTGACAGTTGTTGAAGATGAAATTACACCTTTCAAATTAATAAATGGAATCACCTATCACAAAAGCTATACTGATGCACAGAATAATAATGAAATAAGTACTCCTGAAAATTATGAAAATACAGGAAGAAGTGAAATTTTTATTAAAATCTACAACATGAACGGATGTGCTACAATTAAAAGTTTCTTTGTTGAGTCAGTTTTCGTTAAATTAGAGGAGATAGAAGATTTTTATACTTGTAGTATTTCAAATGAAAATGATATTGAAAATCTTGGGAATTTTAATTTAAATCTTAAAAAACCTGATATTAGAACAAAAAACTCTTTGAATACAACTGATAAGATAAGGTTTTATCCAGATGCACTAAGCGCACAACTTACCACGGGAGAATTAAACGGAGAAATTACATCTAAATCTACTGTAATTTGGGTTCGTGTAGATAATTCTATCGGTTGTGGTGGTATAGAACCTTTTAATTTAAAAGTAAATCAGCTTCCAAAAACAAATAATATTAGTAAGATCTATACCATTTGCTATAAACCAAGTTTAAAACCTCCTGTAATTATTTCTGCTGATGCCAGTAATGAACGTTTTGAATGGAAGGATAATTTAGGAAACATCCAAAGCACTAGTCAAAATTTTATATTAAATACATTAGGAGAATATTCTTTAACTGTGTTTAAAACAGAAAACAATATACAATGTAGCAATACCAAAATATTTTCAGTTATAAATCCATCACCACCAATATTTTCTAATATTTTAGTAGATACTGAAGATGAAACAAATAATATAGTAGCTGTTACGGTATCTGGAAATAGTTCCTATGAGTTCTCTTTAAATAATATAAATTTCTTTAGTAATGGAACTTCTTATACTTTTACTCAGGTAACGCCTGGCCTAAGAACAATCTATGTGAGAGATATTAATTCATGTGAAAAACCTATCCAAAAAACAGCTTCTGTATTAGGAGTTAAAAGTTTTTTTACACCTAATGATGATGACAAAAATGATTTCTGGAATATCAGAGGTTTAGATGCAGAATTCTATAAAGCTATTCAAATTAAAATATACAATCGCTTTGGTACAATTATAGGAAGTATAGATGATTTTGATAGTGAGGGATGGGATGGCACCTTTAATGGGAAATTACAAATTTCTAACACCTACTGGTATAAGGCAGAAATAATAGACATAAACGATAACATCATAAAAAAAATTGGATATTTTAGTCTTATAAGAAAATAAGATTACAATTAGTATCCGTATTTTTACAGTATGGAATTTAACTTAGTATCAGAATTTTCTCCTACAGGAGATCAACCCCAAGCAATAAAAGAACTTTCTGATGGCATTAATACTGGTGAAAAATTTCAGACGCTTTTAGGAGTAACAGGATCTGGTAAAACGTTTACAGTAGCTAATGTTGTAAAAGAAGTGAAAAAGCCAACCTTAGTTTTAGCACATAATAAAACTTTAGCAGCGCAATTGTATTCAGAGTTTAAACAGTTTTTTCCAGAAAATGCGGTGGAATATTTTGTTTCTTATTATGATTACTATCAGCCAGAAGCATATATTCCAGTTACAGGAACCTACATAGAAAAAGATTTATCTATCAATGAAGACATAGAAAGATTGCGTTTAAGCACTACCTCTTCTCTTCTCTCTGGGAGAAGAGACGTTTTAGTAGTTGCCTCTGTTTCTTGTTTATATGGTATTGGAAATCCTACAGAATTTAAAAAAAATGTAATTCCCGTTACAGTAGGTCAGCTACTTTCTAGAACAAAATTCTTACATCAACTAGTGCAGAGTTTATACTCTAGAACTGAGCATGAGATAAAGAGTGGAACTTTTAAGGTAAAGGGTGATGTGGTAACAATCTATCCCTCTTATGGTGATAATGGATATCGAGTTCATTTTTTTGGTGATGAAATAGAAGAAATAGAATTATTCGATTTAGAAAGCAATAATGTGATCAATACCTTTGAAGAATTAAGTATTTATCCTGCAAATTTATTTGTTACTTCTCCGGATGTTTTACAAAATGCCATACATCAGATTCAAGAAGATATGATGAAACAAGTTGATTTTTTCAATGAAATTGGAAAACACTTAGAGGCAAAAAGAATTAAAGAACGTACAGAGTTCGATTTAGAAATGATTCGTGAATTAGGCTATTGTTCTGGTATTGAAAACTACTCAAGATATTTAGACGGCAGAGAGCCGGGTACAAGACCTTTTTGCTTGTTAGATTACTTTCCTGATGACTATCTAATGATTATTGATGAAAGTCATGTTACTGTACCTCAAACACACGCAATGTACGGTGGTGACAGAAGTAGAAAAGAAAATTTAGTGGAATACGGATTTCGATTGCCTGCTGCAATGGATAATAGACCTTTAAAATTTGACGAATTTGAAGCCATTCAAAATCAAACCATATTTGTCTCCGCAACACCCGCAGATTATGAGCTTCAAAAAACAGAAGGTGTCTTTGTAGAACAAATTATTAGACCAACAGGTTTGTTAGACCCTATAATTGAAGTAAGACCTAGTTTAAATCAGATAGATGATTTAATTGAAGAAATACAAATTAGAGTAGAAAAAAACGAGCGTACGTTAGTTACTACACTTACTAAAAGAATGGCAGAAGAATTAACAAAATATCTTGCAAGAGTAGATATCCGTTGCAGATACATACATTCTGATGTAGATACTTTAGAACGCGTAGAGATTATGCAAGACTTACGTAAAGGCTTGTTTGATGTTTTAATTGGTGTAAATTTATTACGTGAAGGTTTAGATTTGCCTGAAGTCTCTTTAGTTGCAATTTTAGACGCAGATAAAGAAGGTTTTTTAAGAAATGTAAAATCATTGACGCAAACGATTGGTAGGGCTGCTAGAAATGTAAATGGACGCGCAATTTTATATGCAGATAAGATGACGAAAAGTATGGAAAAGACCATAGAAGAAACGGACAGAAGAAGAGATAAACAAATAGCATACAATACAAAGCATAACATTACGCCTACTCAAATTAATAAAAAAATAGATGATACTTTAACAAAATCGGCAGTTTCAAGTTACCATTATGACAATGCAAAACAAGTAGCAGCCGAACAAGATTTGCAGTATTTACCAAAAGAAGAAATAGAAAAACGCATTAGAGAAAAACGCAAACATATGGAAGCTGCTGCAAAAGAATTAGACTTTATTGTGGCTGCCAAACTACGGGATGAAATTGCTATTTTAAAAGAGAAATTGTAGCGCTTTATATTTAAAAAAAATATGAAAAAATCACAACTTATTTTAGTGCTCTCACTTATCCTACTGCTATGCAGTAATACAGTTGTTGCGCAATGCAATGACTTAGCAATAGAAAACATAACCAATCCTGGACCTTATAATGTAGAAACTATAACTGAAATAGATGGAATACGAAATGGTCCCGATTATTTTGGAGCGACTATTTACTACCCAACAAACAAGACTGAGCTTTTAGCAAGTATTGCGATCGTGCCTGGTTTTACAGCACTTCCCTCAAGTGTTGAAGAATGGGGCCCTTTCTATGCGTCTCACGGAATAGTAAGCATTATTATTGGTACAAATTCTATTTATGATTATCCCGAGGCACGAGCTATAGCTCTCTTAGATGCCTTAGAAACCATAAAACAAGAAAACAACAGGGCATCATCTCCCCTCAAAGGTTTGCTTGACTTAAATAAATTAGCCGTTAGTGGCTGGTCTATGGGTGGTGGAGGCGCACAAAGAGCTGCTGTAATTGACAACACTATTGCTGCTGTTGTTGCCCTATGTCCATATCTAAATAACCCTCAACTAAATCACTCAAGTCCTGCTCTAATTTTTAGTGGTGAAAATGATACGATAGCACCTCCTTCGCAACAAGCAAATATTCATTATAATCAAACACCACGCACCACCAATAAAGTACTATTCGAAATTAAAAATGGAAACCACTATGTAGCCAATTCGCCAAATGGAGGGGATGGAGCTGTAGGAAAAATAGCGCTATCATGGATTAAATTATATTTAGAAGGAGACAACTGTTATTGTTCTCCATTAAAAGACCATATTTCATCAAACCCAGTAGCTACTTCTGTTATTCAGGAAAATTTCGAATGTGAGTCATTAGCTGTAAACAATGAAGAATTAGCTATTAAAGTATATCCCAACCCTGCAAAAAATACGATTAATTTACAGATTTATAAAAACGTACATTACAAAATAATTTCAACATTAGGGCAGTGCTTATCTAAAGGATATCTAACTGGAGACAATAAGCAAATTGACCTATCACAGTTTTCTGTAGGATTGTACTACCTCAATATAGAAGGGCACCTCATAAAAATAGTAAAAAATAATTAACCTATTCTAATTAAAAGATATTTGCTTTGAGGTTAGGTGAGAATACTGATATATATATTAGTTTCTTTTTATTGTACCAAAAGAGTTAATCTTCACTTCCCCAAGGTGGGCCTGGAGTTTCTATTGCTTTCGTTAAATCAAATTTCACAGAAAAAATTCTATCGGTTCCAATTCTCCTTAAGTTATAGGTAAAACTTATTGCATCTATTGTAACCCACCAAATATTATTAGAAGCATACGATATTAAATTAGAGGTCTCTTGGTCTGCAGGAAAAAACTGAATATCTTTTAGTCCTGTATTAGGACTTGTACCACCATATTGCGTTACATCATCTTCTGAACCATCTTTGTGTCGATGATCATGTTTTAATTGAATTAGCTTTTTATCATTCATACTAAAGACCCAAGTACGAGACTTATCTTCACCAACAAAAAAAGGAATTCTAATTATATTCTCCTCACAAGAACGAACATACATCACTAATTTCTCTCCTAAAAAACCATCTCCTTCTTTACCTCCTTCAATTATTTCTCCTTCATACGCCTTGCCACAATGTTGCTCAAGGGTATTCCAAAATAGCACCGATTTAGGGGTGCTTTGAGATATTAATTGTAATGGTAACAAAAGTAATATTAAAAGTTTTTTCATGTTGTATCTTTTAAATTCAATATAAATTAAAAAAAGAGAAAGCCTCACAAATTGTGAGGCTTTCTTTTATTTATTGTAAAGAAACTTTATGAAGCTTCTAAAACTTCTTGCACTTTATCTGCAGCTTCTTGAAATTCTGTAGCAGAAATAATTTCCATTCCAGAATTGTCTATTAACTGTTTCGCTTCTTTAGCATTGGTACCTTGCAATCTACAAATAATTGGCACGGTAATTTTATCACCCATACTTTTGTAAGCATCTACAACTCCTTGTGCAACTCTGTCACATCGAACAATACCACCAAAAATATTTACTAAAATTGCTTTTACATTACTATCTTTTAATATAATTCCAAAAGCTTTTTCTACACGCTCTGCATCTGCGGTACCACCAACATCTAAAAAGTTAGCAGGCTCACCACCAGACTCTTTAATTAAATCCATAGTTCCCATTGCTAAACCTGCTCCGTTTACCATACACCCAACGTTTCCGTCTAAATCTACATAATTTAAACCAGCAGCCTTCGCTTCTACTTCTATAGGATTCTCCTCACGTAAATCACGCATTTCTGCATAATCTTTATGTCTGTATAAAGCATTTTCATCTAAAGAAACTTTAGCATCTACTGCCATAATTTTAGAATCAGATGTTTTTAAAACTGGATTGATTTCAAACATAGCAGAATCTGAACCAATGTATGCCTTGTATAAGTTGGTTACAAATTTTGTCATTTCTTTAAAAGCAACACCAGATAAACCTAGGTTAAAAGCAACTTTTCTTGCTTGAAAAGGCATGATACCTAATAATGCATCAATTTCTTCTGTAAAAATTAAATGTGGAGTTTCTTCTGCAACCGTTTCGATATCCATTCCACCTTCCGTAGAATACATAATCATATTTTTACCCGTTGCTCTATTTAATAAAACAGACATATAATATTCGTCTGGCTCAGAATCTCCAGGGTAATACACATCTTCACAAATTAAAACTTGGTTTACTAATTTTCCTTCGGCAGAAGTTTGAGGAGTGATTAACATCATTCCCAAAATATCATTAGAAATACTTTCTACTTCTTGTAAGTTTTTAGCCAACTTAACACCTCCACCTTTTCCACGACCACCAGCATGAACTTGTGCTTTAATCACGTGCCAACCAGTTCCTGTATCTTCAGTAAGTTTTTTTGCAGCAGCTACTGCTTCTGCAGGAGTATTCGCAACAATTCCACGTTGTATTCTAACGCCAAAACTATTTAATATTTCTTTTCCTTGATATTCGTGTAAGTTCATTCTATAACTGTTTTAAAACGATGACAAAAATACAAATTCAGAAGTTATTTTATGTAACGTTTTAAATAAAAAATAAAAAATATTTTAAATATTTATGTTTACAATTAAATCTGAAATTGAAAATACATTTATGGCATTCTAATTTCTTTTTTATACATTCGTTTCTAAATTAGAGAAGGTATGATTGTTTGTAAAAATATACACAAATATTATGGTGAAGTTGAAGTCTTAAAAGGTGTAAATTTACACATTGAAAAAGGAGAAATTGTTGCTATTGTTGGTCCTTCTGGAGCAGGAAAAACTACACTTCTTCAAATACTAGGCACTTTAGACAAGCCTTTACCTACTCAAAATTTTAACCTTTGTTTAAATAATATTTCTATTAAAAATTTATCAGATAAACAATTGTCTTCTTTTAGAAATAATCACATCGGTTTTATATTTCAATTTCATCAATTATTACCTGAGTTTACAGCATTAGAAAATGTATGCATACCTGCTTTTATTGGAAATAAATCAAAAAAAGAAACCGAAAAAAGAGCAAAAGAAATTTTAGATTTCTTAGGATTGACTCATAGAATAAACCACAAACCTAATGAACTTTCCGGTGGTGAGCAGCAAAGGGTTGCAGTTGCTAGAGCATTAATTAACAATCCAGCGGTTATTTTAGCAGATGAACCTAGTGGTAATTTAGACAGTGAATCTGCAAAAAATTTACACGAACTATTTTTTAAACTACGTGATGAATACGGACAAACCTTTGTACTTGTTACACACAATGAAGAATTAGCAGCAATGGCGGATAGAAAGTTAACTATGAAAGATGGTGTAATTGTTTAAATTTGTAACATTCTACTCCTTTATGCTACTAATTTTAAAAATATATGATGAAGGAAACCTTTCAAAACTTAATAGCCTATTTAAAAAACCCAGTTTTAGAAAAAGATTCAAATGAAAGTTTGAATGATAAATTTAAAATATTTTTTCACCTTTTAATCATTAGTTTAATAACTAGTGTAATCGTTACCCCATTTTATTTTGTTATTGAAGAATTAAATCTTGTAAAAATGGATACCCACAAGGTAGAAGAAATGTTTAAGGGTATGGGTATTCTTGAAATTTTACTAATAGCAGCTATTATAACGCCAATTATAGAAGAATTAATCTTTAGAGCTCCAATGACGCTATTTAAAAAACCTAAATCATTTAAGTATGCCTTTTATGTTTCTTTTTCACTCTTCGGGTTTATACATATTTTTAATTTTGAATTAACTACAAATGTTTTACTCTTAACCCCTTTATTAGTTTTACCACAATTACTTGTTGGTAGTTATTTTGGTTATATTCGAGTGCGCTTCGGATTACTGTGGTCTATGTTACTGCATGGATGTTATAATGGCATTCTAATTACAATGAGTTTTTAATTTAAATAATCATGATAAAAAAACTGGGAATCTTTTTAGTTATAAGTATCACATTAAGCTCATGTGCAACCCTATTAAATAGAAAAAAAACAATACTTAAAATTTCTTCGGATACTGAGAGTAAAATTGTCTTCAATAAAGACACCATATTCACGAACCAAAAACAAAGTACAATAAGACCGCTTCGTTCAAAGAAAACCATTAAAATATCAGTTTTAAAAGACAGTTTAAAACAAGATTTTTATTTAAAACCAAAATTGTCGAGTATATTATGGTTGAACGCTTATACTTTTGGTTCAGGAATGCTGATAGACCTTCAAAGCAACAAGCGTTTTACTTATAAACACAATTTGCATTTTGTAACGGACAGCATATCACAAAAAATAGTTATCAGTCATAAAAAAGTAGCACTGCTGCCTAAAAACAAATTTTTCTTATTTACGACTCCTTTGCTAACGTTTGATTTCTTTTCTATACCTATTCTCAGTTTAGGTTTAGAATACTTTATTAAAGACAACCTTAGTTTAAGTGCAGCATACGGTGTGCAGGTTCGTGCTATTAATTACAAACAACCAAACGTTTTATACCTTAAAGATAAAGCAACAACATACCGCCTAGAATCAAAGTGGTACAACGGAATTAATTTAAGCAAAAACGCTCATTTAAACGAGTACATAGCGCTTGAATTCAGAGAAATTAGAAGTCAGTATAATGATCATATCAATTATTCTGAAAGAAATAATTCAAATCGAAATAACTACATCATAGATGATTTTGCCACAATAAAAAGAGTGGCAGTTCTTAATCTAAAATACGGGATATTAGTTCCTCTTGGAAATAGGTTCTATTTCGATTTTTATTCTGGCTTTGGTATCCGAATTAAAAGGTTTGACTACCTAAATTTAGAATACAATAAAACAATTCATCAAATTTATGATGAAGATGATCTTTTCCCTTCTTTTCCTTTAAGAGGAATTAAAGATTACCGTAAAAAAACCTTGTTAAACTATTCATTAGGTTTTAAATTTGGAATTAAATTATAGAAAATGAAAAAAGCTGAACTAAAAGAATTTTTAGACGAGAAAGTAATTTTATATAACAATCCGAAATTTATAGACTCAGATCCAATTCAAATTCCCCATTTATTTTCTAAAAAAGAAGATATTGAAATTTCAGGATTTTTAACAGCTATTATTTCCTGGGGAAACAGAACGATGATTATTAGAAACGCTCATAAAATGATGGAGCTACTAGACAATTCACCCCATGACTTTATTCTAAATCATCAAGAAAAAGATTTAAAGAGCTTAGAAGGTTTTGTACATCGAACTTTTAATTATATCGATTTTCAACAGTTTATAAAATCTTTACAGCACATATATGTAAGGCATGGCGGATTAGAAACAGCACTTGCTATACAAGACCAAACGAAAACATATCAAACTGCTATTCATAACTTTAAAACGTTATTTTTTGAAGTACAACACCAACAAAGAACACAAAAACATATTTCAGACCCTTTAAAAAATTCTGCTGCAAAACGCATTAATATGTTTTTACGTTGGATGGTAAGAAATGATAAAGCTGGTGTAGATTTCGGAGTCTGGCCCACACACAACCCATCGCATTTGTCTTGTCCCTTAGATGTGCATTCTGGAAATGTAGCAAGAAAATTAAAACTATTGCCAAGAAAACAAAACGATTGGAAAGCAGTTGCTGAATTGGATAAAAACCTAAGAAGCTTAGATGCTTCAGATCCTGTAAAATATGATTTTGCTCTATTTGGCTTAGGTGTTTTTGAAAAGTTTTAATTAGAAATGAACAAGTGTTTCTAAATCCTTTTATTTGTAATAAATTTATACTGCCACAACTTAATAAGTATTTATAAATGCAATTTAAAAATCTCGAAATTTTATACTTTTTAGCGTTATTAATTATTCCTATTTTAGTACATCTTTTTCAACTTCAAAAGTTTGTAAAAGTACCTTTTACGAATGTTGCCTTTTTACAAAAAATACAGCAAGAAACACGCAAAAGTTCTCATATAAAAAAATGGTTAATTTTGGCTACAAGATTGCTATTATTAAGTGCAATTATATTTGCCTTTTCTCAACCTTTTATTAGTAATAAAGATTACAATAAAAAAGAACATACTTTTATCTATTTAGACAATTCTTTAAGTATAAATACCAAAGGAAAAAAGGGTGATTTATTAAAAATAGCGGTACAAGAAATTATAGAAAACACTGCAGATAAAAACAGATATTCATTACGAACTAATACCGGATTTTATAAAGACCTTAGTAAAGCTGCTCTAAAAAATAGATTATTAAAAGTAGATTATTCTTCAAAAAAATTAAGTTTATCTACAATATTTCTTCAGATAAACAAAGAAAAAAAAATAAAAACAAAAGCTTTAAATAATATAGTCTTAATTTCTGATTTTCAGACTAATTACAATAAAAAGTTTACAAATGTAACAGCTGCTTTTTCAGCCATAAAACTAGAGGCTAGTAAAAAAGATAACCTATCTGTGGATAGTGTCTTTATCAATAATAAAAATGCAAACAATTTTAGGTTAAATGTAGTAATAAAAAATCAAGGTCCTAGAAAAGACATTGTACCTGTTGCTGTTTTCAATGGAAAAAACCTACTTAGTAAACAATCCGTACCTATCGAAAAAGATACAAAGAAAACCGTTGTATTTACATTACAAAATACGGTCAATTTATTAGGTAAAATTACACTTAATTTTAGCGATACATTTTTGCATGATAATACATATTACTTCGCTTTAAACAACAATCAAAAAATACCTGTTTTAGCGATTGGAAGGAAGGCTAATTTTTTATCAAAAATATACACAGAAGAAGTATTTAAATTCACAAACTCCACTATTCAAAACATCAATTACAATACCCTCCAAAACCAACAATTAATTATACTAAATGAAGTAGTAAAACTTCCAGAAATCTTAATTAATAGCTTAGTTTATTTTTCTAAAAATGGAGGAAGTATTGTGATCATTCCAAATGAAGAAATAGTCCTTTCATCTTATAATAGTTTACTAAAAAAACTAAATTTAGGAAAAATTACAACTAAGAAAAAAGATACTTTAAAAATTACAAATATTAATTATTCACATCCTTTATTTAAAAATGTTTTTTCAAAAAAAATTACTAATTTTCAGTATCCAAGGGTTCAGAGCCACTACCCGATTCTAGGAAATACTTCTAAAATTGTCTCTTTTGAAAATAATACGCCTTTTATAAGTCAGTTATCGAATAGTAAAACCTATTATGTTTCTAGTGCTTTGAATCAAAAAAATAGTAATTTTTTAAATTCCCCTTTAATTGTACCTGTTTTTTATAATTTTGGAGAGATGAGTTTTAAGTACCCTAAACTAGCTTATAGAATAGATCAAGAAAACACAATTGAAATTGAAACTAAAATGCGTAAAAATAAAATTTTAGCAATTGCTAAAAACGACGCTTCTTTTATACCTCTGCAACAAACTTACCAAAATAAAGTAATTCTTAAAACAAAAGAACAACCACTAAAAGCTGGATTTTACAAAGTTTTAAAAGAAAATACTAAAATTAAAGATTTGGCTTTTAATTACCCAAAAGAGGAGAGTTTATTGAATTTCCTAGATACTAACGCATTAAAAGAAATAAATGAAAATAGTACCGTTTCTTCATCTATAACTGAAGTATTTAAACAATTAAATAAAAATAATAAAGTTCATTGGCTTTGGAAATGGTTTTTAGCCTTGGCAATTGTATCTTTGCTCTTAGAAATTTTGATTTTAAAATTCTATACACCATGATTACGCTTATAAAATCGGCAACGATTATAGATTCTTCAAGTCCCTTCCACCAGCAAAAAAAAGATATTTTAATTCAAGACGGTAGTATTAAAAAAATTGATAGTAAAATACCTTCTAAAAAAGAATACACTATCGTAGAAAGAGAAAACCTTCATATTTCTTGTGGATGGTTTGACACGAGTGTTTCTCTTGGAGAACCTGGCTATGAAGAAAGAGAAACTATTAAAAACGGATTGCAAGTTGCAGCAAAAAGTGGCTTTACAGCTGTTGCAGTAAATGCAAACTCCAATCCTATAATTGACAACAAGTCTGCTGTCGAATTCCTAATAAATAAAGCACATGGTTTCGCTACAAACCTCCACCCTATTGCAGCTTTAACCCAAGGGAGTAAAGGTATTAATATGGCTGAACTGTACGATATGCAACAATCTGGAGCGATTGCTTTTGGAGATTATAAAAAACCAATAGAGCAGGATAACCTAATGAAAGTAGCACTGTTATATGCTCAAAATTTTGATGGTTTGGTCTTAAGTTTTCCAAAAAACAAATCAATTACTGGAGAAGGAATAGCACATGAAGGTATTAATAGTACAAAATTAGGCTTAAAAGGAATTCCTGCCTTGGCAGAAGAATTACAAATTGTAAGAGATCTTTTTTTATTAGAGTATACTGGGGGTAAATTGCACATCCCAACCATTTCCTCTGCAAAATCTGTAAATTTAATTAAAGAGGCTAAAAAGAACGGTTTACAAGTCTCTTGCAGTGTTGCTGCACATCACCTAACATTAACAGACAATGAGTTGCATGAGTTTGACAGCAACTTCAAGACAAACCCACCACTAAGGACAAATGCAGATTGTAAAGCCTTGCAAAAAGGGGTAAAAACAGGTGTTATCGATATTATTACATCGGACCACAACCCCATAGATATTGAACATAAAAAAGTAGAATTTAGCGAAGCAAAAGACGGAACTATTGGTTTAGAAAGTTTATTTGGAGCAGTAAATTCAGTTTTAGCTTTAGAAGATTTTATCGAAAGTATCACTTCAAAACCAAGAGCCGTTTTTGGCCTAGACCCAATTTCTATTGCAGAAGGGAAAATAGCTGAGATTTCACTTTTTAATCCTGAAGAACAATATACATTCACTAAAGAACACGCCTTATCTACCTCTAAAAATAGTGCCTTTTTTAATAAAAAAATGAATGGAAAAGCATACGGTATTTTCTCAAACAAACAACTGATTTTAAATTCATAATTCAATGGAAAACCATACTATAAAAGAAGGCAAAACTGCTGCACTTATAAGTTACATACCAGTTATTGGAGCGCCAATTGCTTTCTTTTTAAATAAAAATAAACGAAATTATTTTGCTAGTTTTCATATTAGACAGACGTTTGGATTAAATATTCTATACTTCATAAATAAATGGATTGTTTATGAGTATTTTGGATTAACAGCTTTCAATATTGGAAAAGGTGGGGTTTTAGTACTTTTTATATTGGGTGGCTTAGGCGCACTTAGAGAACAGCAAAAATTAGTACCATTACTAGGAGATAAGTTTCAAGAATGGTTTAAAAATATTTAATTCATATTTTATATAGAATGAGTAACCTACAGTACATTGTTAGAGAACCAAAAATTGCATCTCAAAATCCACCTTTATTAATTTTACTACATGGTTACGGTAGTAATGAGCATGATTTATTTTCTTTTGCTGAAGAGTTACCAGAAGATCTATTAATTGTAAGCGTACAGGCACCACTTTCTATTGGAAACGGTGGTTATGCTTGGTATTCTATTAATTTTGACGAAATAAATGGAAAGTTCTCTGATTTAAAAGAAGCAAAAGAAGCTCTTGACGCTATTGCTGGTTTTATTGATGATATTAAAAACAAATACACTACAAACCCAGAAAAAACTTTTTTACTAGGTTTTAGTCAAGGTGCAATTTTAAGTTATTCTTTCAGCTTTTTCCATCCAAACAAAATACAACACGTACTTGCGTTAAGCGGCTATATTAACACAGAGTTGCTTCCAAAAAACATTTCTACAGATATTAAAACAGACTATTACTGCTCTCATGGTTCTGTAGACCAAGTTTTACCAGTGGCATGGGCGAGAAACTCAAAACCGTTTTTAGACAATTTAGGTTTTAAAAATGAGTATTCAGAATACAACGTTGGCCATGGTGTTGCACCACAAAACTTTTATAGTTTTAAAAAATGGATTGAAGCGCGTTTGTAGCCCAACTTAAAGTGTTAGGAATTATAGTTTAGTTTGAAGCATCTAAAAGAAACTTTATATGGATATCACAAAAATTAGATCTCTTTTCCCGATTACAAAAGAAGCAATTTATCTAAATAGTGCTTCGCAAGCGCCTTTAAATACCTGTGTTCAGAATAAGTTGGAAACTTATCTCCAATCAGAGTTAAATTTTCAAGGTAAAAAAGGCTTTAATCGTGATGATATCCGAATTCCTTTAGCTAATTTGTTAGGTGGTTCTCCAGAGGAATATGCTCTAACCACAAGCACTGGCGTTGGTTTAGGAATGATAGCACAAGGTATTGATTTCAAAAAAGGAGATAATATTATTATTCCAGAAAAAGAACATTGGAACAACGCTTTCCCTTGGTTACATTTAGAAAGCAAAGGTGTAGAAATAAAATTTGCAAAATTAAATGAAGACAACAGTCTCGATCCGGAAGCAATAGCAAAACTAATAGACAACCAAACGCGCGTTGTGGCAATCGCTGCGGTACGTTTTAATAGTGGATTTAGACCTAATTTATCTAAAATAGGCAAAATAGCACATTCTAAAAATGCTTTATTTGTTGTTGATGCTGCTCAAGGCGCCGGCATGGCTCCTATTGATGTTGTAAATGATGAGATTGACATTATGGCTGGCTGTGGCTTTAAATGGCTTCTTGGAATGCACGGAACAGGGTTCTTATATGTGAGCAACCGTGTTGTAAAAATGATACAACCCGTTCTACCGGGAATGTATGCAGCACATATAAATTATGACAAGCTTTCGTACCACGAAACTGCTAGAAAATTTGAAACCGGTACTCTTGCATATCCCCTATTTACTGCATGGTCTGCAGGTTTAGATGTACTACTTTCTATTGGTGTGCAAGCTGTTTATGAAAAAGCAATAGAAAACACAACTCTTATTATAACCGGACTTCTAAAAAAGAACTACAACTTAATAACACCCATCAAAAACAAGGAAGAAAGAAGCGCAATTGTTCATTTTTACGCAAACTCTTTTGAAAAAACGAAAGCACTATTCTTAAAATTGAAAGCCCATAAAGTAATGGTTACTTTGCAAGGAGAAAACATAAGAGTGAGTCCGAATTTCTTTACCACAAAAGAAGAAATTGAAGTGTTTCTAAGTTTGATTTAAAAATTCTTTTTAATTATTGCAAAAAATTAAGATCCAATTTTTAAATTTTATAAAGTATTTTATTCCCATAAATAAAAGAAGTATTTTAGTAATAAAAAATTAAACCCTTACAAAAAGATGGATACTTGTAAAAAATGTGCTCAAAAATTTAATTATTGGCAAGTATATAAAAATTTTTGGAGCGCCAAACAACAAATTGACTGTTCAAATTGTGCGACAACACACGACCACAAATTGGTAAATAAATTACTACCTCCCTTAATTTTTTTTATTCCTGCAGTAGTTCAAAGCTACCGGCAGTATTATAACACACCAGACGAAATGGGGTCTTTTTTAACATTTACAATGCTTTATATTCCAGTTGTAATTGTCGGATCTCTTTTAACAAATTTCTTTTTTAAATTCAAATTAATTGACTCTAAAAAAGCACATACAAAGTAGTTACTAAAATTCCTTTATTGCCTTCTAAAGGATAAGCAATCAGTTGTTTTTCTTCTTTTACTTTCAGATGAAATGGTGATGCTAATAAATTGATTCCACTTTTCTTTTTTAATCTAATTCCTTGACCAGATAAAATATCTTTATTAGGGATAAAATCTCCTTCAGGAATGTGCTCGGTTAGAATTAAGTATTTAAAATTTAACAACTTATTTACAATAGCCTGCACTTCTGCATTCGACAAATGCTGCAATACCTGCCTAACAATAGCACAATCTCCCGAAGGCAAATCAGCTACAGCAATATCTAAACACTGAAACTCTAAGTTGGGTTCTTTAAATTTTTCTTTATTGAAGGCTATTAATGACGCTACAATATCTATAGCAACATACTTTTTAGCGTGTATTACCAGTTCTTTGCCCACATTAAAATCGCCACAGCCTAAATCGCAGACCGAAATTGGTGTTTTAAAAGACCTTAAAAATGAGGTTACCGCTGCTATATAAGGTTTTACAATTTCCAATTGATGGGATCCCGAACCAGAGTAAAACTCTGTTTTTTCGTCTCCCCAAAGCCTCAATTCGTACACCTGTTCCATTGCTGCTTTTGTTGGCCAAGGTTTCTTTATTTTTTTAGGTGCTTCTTTCATTCTTAATACTAAATCTATTACTTCTTATTATAGACAATTGTCTTTATTTTAAAATCTCTATAATGAACCATAGCGAATTTACAGAAATTCCTCTTTTAAATTCGCAATTCAACAAAAAACATACTTTCTTTTAAGCTACCTTTGTCCCAAAAATAATACATGCAGTTTTCTGATTTTCCTTTCCATAAATCTATTTTAAAAGCAGTTGCTGAAGAGCGATTTCAAATACCCACTTTAGTACAGCAAAAAGCGATTCCTCTCGTATTAGAAAAAAAGAATGTAATTGTTTCTGCACAAACTGGTACTGGAAAAACCGCTGCTTTTGCGTTGCCAATTGTTCAATTATTATTTGATGAGCAGCAAGTAGAAAAGAAAGATAAAAAGATAAGGTCTTTGGTGGTGACACCTACGCGTGAGTTGGCCATTCAGATATTAGAAAACTTTAAAAGCTTTAGCAAGTATTCTCATTTAGAAGCTACAGCAGTTTTTGGTGGCGTTTCTTTAGAACCTCAAAAAGAAATTTTAGGAAAAGGTATAGATATTTTAATTGCAACACCAGGTAGATTAATTGACCTGCAAATGCAAGGACATATCGATTTAAGCGCTGTAGAAATTTTTGTTCTGGATGAAGCAGATTTAATGCTAGACATGGGCTTTATTGTTGATATTAAAAAGATAGAAGCCTTATGTCCTAAGAAAAAGCAAACCTTACTCTTTTCTGCAACCATGCCAGAAAAGATCGTAGAACTGGCAAAAAGAGTTATTAAGAGTCCGGTTGTTATTGAAATTAATCCAGAGGAAACTACCGCAAAAAATATAGGACAATTATTATACTACCTTCCAAAGAAAAATAAGACAGACCTGTGTTTGGACTTGTTGCGAACTACTATTAATGGAAAAATCATCATTTTTAGACGCACAAAGTTTGGTGTAGATAAATTAGAAGAATCTTTGCTTAAAAATGGATACAAAGTAGCCAGTATTCATGGTGATAAAACACAGATTGTTAGAAATAAAGCTATTGAAGATTTTAAAGAAAAAAAAGCACATATTTTAATTGCTACAGATGTGGCGTCTCGTGGGATAGACATTACCAATGTAGATGCTATTATTAATTTCGATATTCCGAACATCCCAGAAACCTACATTCATAGAATTGGTAGAACCGGTAGAGCTGGTAAATCTGGAATTGCTTTTTCATTCTGTTCTCCTGACGAAAACGCATATATTAAGCTAATTGAAACCTTAATTGAAAAACCAATTAAAGTAATTATAGAGCACTCCTATGTTATCGATAAGCCAAAGCATAAAAAACTACAACCCAACACGGTTAGTAAGAATAAGAAAGGAAGAAAATCTGAAGCTTCTAAAAAGAAAAAGAAACGCTGGTATTAAATTGTTTAATTAGTCTATAAAGCCAAAAATAAGTTTTAATTACGGACACAGTTATCGAAAATTTAGGCGTCTATTTTTAAGCCGTCAAAAGCTAGAAAAACGTTCTTCGGCAATTTTCTAGAAACTTCTTCATGAAAACCTAACTTATGGCTTATGTGGGTGAAATAAGCTCTTTTAGGTTGTATTTCCTCAATAAAATCGAGTGCTTCTTGTAAATTAAAATGAGTAGGATGCGCTTCTATTCTTAAGGCATTTACAATCAAAATATCTAAATTTCTTAATTTTTTCTTTTCTTCAATAGGAATCGTTTTTACATCTGTTAAATAGGCAATATTTTGAATTCTATACCCTAATATTGGCAAGTTACCGTGCAATACTTGGATAGGCGTAGTTTTTAAACCGAGTAAAGAAAAAGGAGTTTTTTCTATTATATTTGGCTGCACACTTGGTGCACCAGGATATCTATTTTCTTGAGAAAATATATATTGAAAACGTTGTTCTAAACTATCTAATGTTATTTTACTTAAAAAAATAGGCATCTCTCCTATTTTATAGCAAAAAGGGCGTAAATCATCCAAACCAGCTGTATGATCTGAATGCTCATGGGTAAATAGAACTGCGTTTACTAGCTGTACATTTTCTCTCAACATTTGCTGTCTAAAATCTGGACCACAATCAATCACAACCGTTTTATCATCCCAAGAAATTAAAATAGAAGACCTCAAGCGCTTGTCTTTGGTATCTGTAGATAGACAAACAGGATGATTACTAGCTATCATAGGAACCCCTTGTGAGGTTCCTGTTCCTAAGAACGTAATTTTTAATAGTTTTTTATCAATATTCATTGAAACAAAAATAAGATAAAAATTGACTGATGGCACACTAATTCATTACATTTGTTGAATAGTATAAAAATCAATTTATGTCAGTTTCTTTAAAAGGAGATCAAGAAATAACGAGTGCACCTACAACAAAAAGTAAAGCACTTAGAATTAATTTAAACTCAGATATTTACGGAACTTTTGCTGAAATTGGCGCAGGTCAAGAAACTGCTCGTAATTTCTTTAGATCTGGTGCCGCTTCTGGTACTATTGCAAAAGCAATGAGTGCTTACGATAAGGATTTTTCTGATGCTATTTACGGTATTGAAGAAGATAAGCGTTACGTAACACAGCCACGTCTTAAAAAAATGCTTAGGCACGAAATCGATTTAATGGAAGATCGTTTAAGTAGATCTAAACATCCAGATAAATTATTTTTTAGTTACGCAAACACCGTAACGACCATTGATTTTGCAAAGAAATTTAAAGGGCATGGTTGGATTGGTATTCGTTTTCAATTAGATCCTTTAGAAGAATATAATGAAATTATTGTACACATCCGTTTTAAAGAAACAGATGCTAGACTACAACAAGAAACACTTGGTAAGTTAGGCGTTAACTTAATATATGGGGCATTTTACCTAAATGACAATCCAAAAGAATTGGTAAAATCTTTATATGACAATTTAAGTAATGACCAGTTGGAAATTGACATGATTAATTTTTCTGGACCTCGCTTTATGTATGTAGACAATCGTTTAATGAGTTTGCAATTACTTAAAAACGGAATGACAAATGCAGTAATGTTTGGACCTGACGGAAATAACTTACTACCCGCGCAAGTATTGTACAAAAAAAACATATTGGCTTTAAGAGGTAGTTTTAGACCTGTAACTAAGGTAAATATGGACATGTACGAAAAGTCTAAAAAGCTATTTTTAAAAGAAAAGAAAGTAAAAGAAGAAAATACACAGGTTATTTTTGAAATTACATTAAGTAATCTTTCAGCTGAAGGGAAAATTAATGAAAGAGATTTCTTAGATAGAGCAGAATTACTTTGTTCTCTTGGGCAAAATGTTATGATTACCAATTTTCAACAATATTTTAAATTGGTAGAATATTTTAGTGAATTTACAAAAGAAAGAATGGGAATTGCAATGGGAGTTTATAATCTTATTCAAATTTTTGATGAAAAATACTATCGCAATTTAAGTGGTGGAATTTTAGAAGCATTTGGTAAACTTTTCTATAGAGATTTAAAAGTATACATGTATCCTTATCATGACCAAGCTTCTGACACTCTACATTAATAGTGAAAACTTAAAAGTACACCCAAGAGTAAAAGAGCTTTATAAATTCTTTAAAAATAACGGGAAACTTGTAAACATTGATGATTTTGATCCTGAAATCTTAGATATTTTCTCAAGAACTGTCTTAAAAATGGTAAGGGATGGAGAGGATGGCTGGGAAGCAATGTTGCCAAAAGGTATTCCTGAAATTATTAAACAAAAACGTTTATTTGGATATTCAAAAGCTAGGAAATAAATAGTTTAAAAATACTTTAAACCTTTCGAAAAACATTTTGTCTAACTAAAAAAGTAAGTTACTTGAGGGATGAAACTGTTTTGATAGAACAACTAATAAATGTTCAAACAAGAGAAAAAGCCTTTAGAGAATTAATTTCTCTTTACAAAGAGCGTTTGTATTGGCATGTTCGGAAAATTGTAACCTCTCATGATGATACAGATGATGTTTTACAAAATACCTTCATAAAAATTTACAAAAATATAGGCAAATTTAATCAAGAAAGTAAATTGTTTTCTTGGATGTATAGAATTGCCACAAATGAAGCAATTACTTTCATAAATAAACGCGCAAAAGAGAAAAAGGTAGACATTGCTGAAGTGCAGGAATACTTAGTTAATACCTTAGAAAATGATGTTTATTTTACTGGAGAAGAAATTCAAGAAATTTTACAAAAAGCCATTGCTACATTACCACAAAAACAGCAATTAGTTTTTAATATGAAATACTTTGATAACATAAAGTATACTGAAATTTCTGAGATACTAGGAACTTCCGTTGGTGCATTGAAAGCCTCTTATTTTCACGCAGTTAAGAAGATAGAAAGTTATATAAAAAATAAATTAAATTAAACCTTTAATAAAAATTAAGGTCTAACAATAAGATGAAACAGGAAACAAATAAAAGCGAAGCGTTTTTAAAATCGGTGCTACAGAATAGCACAGGTTTTTCTGTACCTAAAGATTATTTTAATACTGCTGATGATCGCCTCACGTCTTTTTTTATAGAAAAAGAACTTCCAGAAGAAACTGGCTTTTCCGTTCCTGAAAATTATTTTCAAACCGTAGAAAAATCAATTCTTAAAAAAATAAGATTTAAAAAAGAGGTAAAAGTTATTTCTTTAAAAAGTAAATTCTTAAAATACATTCCTGCTGCCGCTGTAGCATCTGTAGCATTGTTTTTAAGTATTAATTATTTCACCTCTTCAAATGATTCAGAAATTAATTTTAATACAATTGGAGAAACCGATATAGAAAACTGGATTTTAGAAAACTCCAATGAATTGTCTAAAGAAGATTTTGCTGCTTTACTGCGTAGTGAAATCTCTAATGAAAATAATTTTACTTTAACCGAGCTGAGAAACGATGAAATTGAAGAATATATGATTTACTCAGAAGAAAACTATCTGCTCAATGAAAACTATTAGTATGAAAAAATATATCATAATTTTAACGCTATTTCTTATTTGTTTTCACTCTTTTGGACAACATAACAAGGAAAGTAGAGACAAGATTAAAGCCTTAAAAGTTGCTTATCTTACACAAGAACTTAAACTAAGCGCTATTGAGGCACATCAATTTTGGCCTCTATATCACAAATATCAAGAGGAATTAGATTTTTCTAAAATGAAAATTAGATCTGAATTTAAAAATAAAATAAAAGAAGTTGGAGATTTGAGAAGTTTAAAAGAATCTGAAGCAAAAAAATTAGTACTATTAAAAGTAGCTTTAGACAAGAAGATGAACGAAAAAAAAGAAATTTTTATCTCTAAAGTAACTGTATTTATATCCTATAAAAAAGTAATGAAACTCTATCTTTCAGAAAGAGAGTTTGCTAGGGAATTAATGCGTAAATATGGAAAAGGGAGAAAAAATAGAGAATAGCGTACAGTTATTTCTTAAAACTAAAAAGGAGGCGAATGCCTCTTTTTTTTATTTAAGAAAAGTCATACATATAGATAACTCTGGTTTATTTTCAATAAAACTTTTTAGCCAAATTGTTAATTCTTCTATCTCATAAGGCAACAAAGTGTCTAAACTTTTTTTTAATTCTTTACAAAACAAATCGGAATTAAAACTAACTTTCTTTAGAATAGTCTTTGTATACTCGAACATTGCTCTAGCCATAAATTTAATATTTAATAATCATAACGCACAAATGACGTAATTCGTATAACAAATCAAAGCTAATAAAAAAAACCATCAACTGTAAGTTGATGGTAGTTAAAAAAATGTTTAAAAAATGTTAAAATTAAAGCTTGTTAATTTTAGCAACTAACTCACCTGCTTTAGCTTCTAAATCTGCACTTACACCCTGGTAATGCGCCTTTTTGTTCTCAACACCTTTCTGGTTAATTTTTGCAATTAAAGCATCAAAAGTATTTATAGTTTCATCTATAATTGCTTCTACCTCTTTATTATCTCCTTTAGGATCTACTTTTTCAGTTACAAAACCGATAATATCACCTAATGTATAATTGATATCTTTTTTTAAGTTTTTTATGCTAGCCATAATATATTTTAATTTTAAAAGTGCAAAGTTAGCTTATTTATTTAAATGAGCGCTATAAGTTCCTTGATATTTACTAAAGTTCTATAATCTAATTTTTGTTGGTCTTCTTCAGGAATTTCTTCATGAACCCAAGTGGTATGAAAAGGAACATGTATTGCACTTGCATTTATATTTAAAAGAGGTAAAACGTCTGACTTTAGAGAGTTTCCAATCATTAAGAATTGTGAAGGTACTATGTCTAAATGCTTCACTAATTTTAAATAGTCTTTCTCTTTTTTGTCACTCATCACCTCTACATGATGAAAATATTGCAAAAGGTTAGATTTCTCTAATTTTCTTTCCTGGTCTAGTAAATCTCCTTTTGTAGCTACAATTAAGCGATACTTGCCTTGTAAATCTTTTAAAACCTCTTCTACTCCGTCTAAAAGTTCTATTGGTTTCTCTAACATATCTTTACCAATATCTAGTATTTTTTCTATTGTTTCTTGTGGCAATTTATAATTAGAAAGTGTTAATGCACACTCTATCATAGACAGCACAAAACCTTTTACTCCATAGCCATAAATCTCTAAATTTTTAATTTCTGTTTTAAACAGCTCTTGATCTATCTTATTTTTGGTCTCATACTTAGAGAGCAATATTGCAAAAGTCTCTTCAGCCTCTCTGAAATATGTTTCATTTGTCCACAAAGTATCATCTGCATCAAAAGCAATTACCTTAATATCTTCAAACATTTTTAAAAGTTTAAGTATTTTTTTGCTTTCTCTAAATCTTCTGGGGTATCTATACCAATGGATTCGACGGCAGTTTCTACCATTTTAATCTTTTTTCCAATTTCTTGATACCTAATTGCTTCTATTTTCTCTGATGCCTCCAGAGGCGTCATGGGTGTTTTATAAAAATCTAATAGCGCCTGCTTTCTAAAAGCGTACACTCCTTTATGTTTGTAGTATTTTACAGAAATACCTTTATCTCTGTGAAACGGAATTACACTTCTAGAAAAATAAATTGCCAAGTTATTTACATCTGTAATTACTTTTACATTATTTGGATTCTCGATATCTTCTAAGTCTGTAATTTCTACTTTTAAAGAAGCTAAATCTATCTCTTTATTTACATCCTCTTTAAAGACTTCAATTAACTGAGATAGTGATGTTTTATCTATAAAAGGCTCATCTCCTTGCACGTTAATTACAATGTCCGCATTTAAAAACTCTACAGCTTCTGCAATTCTATCAGAACCGCATTCGTGCGCAGTTTTACTCATAATTACATTTCCACCAGCATCTGCAATGTTCTTTTGAATAATTTCCGAATCTGTGACAACATAGACTTCATCAAACAAATTAGTACTTAAAGCAGCCTCAAAAGTTCTTAAAATAACTGTTTTACCACCTAAATCTTTCATTAGTTTACCAGGAAAACGAGATGCACTGTAGCGTGCGGGAATCATCGCAATAATTTTCATAAATACATTTTATAAGTTTCAAAGGTAATATTTAAATAAATACCGTTAATCTAGACTTTCTAATTATAGTTTAACAAATTATTAATTACTACAAATATTTAAAACGGAGACAAAAAAAATGCGCTATATGTAGCGCATTTTATAAATTTAAGTACGTTTACTTACTAATTTTTTAGTTCGGTTTCACCCGCTAAAATTGCAAAGAATTTATCTAAATTTGGTAAAATCACAATTCTAGTTCTTCTATTTTTTCTTCTATTATCGCTTGTTGAGTTATCCACTAAAGGCATTGTACTACCTCTACCAGAAGCAATCAACCTACTTCCTTCTACGTTATACTTTTTCTCCAAAAGTCTTACAATAGAAGTTGCTCTTTTTACACTCAAGTCCCAATTATCTTGCACAACAGCATTACTTATTGTTCTAGAATCTGTATGACCTTCTATCATGACATCCATACTAGGTTCAGATTTTATAACAGCTGCTAATTTTGCTATTAACTTGTATGCACCTCTTTTTACTTGATAACTTGCGGTGTTAAATAATAATTTATCTGAAACTGAAATCATAACAACAGTTTGCTCTATATTAATATTCACATCATCAGAATTCTCTAAATCAGAGATATCTATAGATTGTTTTAAGTTATACGCAACAGCTAAATTTAAAGAATCCTTTAAATTCTTTGCTCCTGCAAGCTTGCTAGCATCAACTTTTGCCAATGTTTTATTCATTAACAATCTTGTTTCTTTTGAAATAACAGCTGTATTACCAACCATGTCTAACTTTAAGCTATTTTCTTTTTCTAAAGTAACATTATCACTTTTTAAAGAATTTATTTTTTGATTGTAGGTTTCTACACGTCTTTCAATAGTTGCAAATTTTGCTGCTAACGCATCTTTTTCTACTGTTGTTTTTTGAAGGTTTCCTTTGGTGTCTGTATACTTAGTTTCTAAGGCAACAAACTTTTTTTTTGATACACAAGATGTTGCTAATAATGCAAAAATTGTTACAGGGATAATTAATGATTTCATTCTTACTTTGTTTAATGGTTATAAGCCCAGACTATGGTACTCAATTTATATTTAGGTTATGGTAATGGTTTACTATTTTAAAGCTTTTAAACTGCTTTTAATCGTTTCTATTTTTGCAACTGTATCTGCTTCTTTTTTACGTTCTATTGTAATTACTTGTTCTGGTGCGTTTGCAACAAAACGTTCATTAGAAAGCTTCTTTGCAATTCCAAATAAGAAACCTTCTGCTCTTTTTAGCTCTCCTTCTAATTTTTTAACTTCTGCTTCTACATCTATATTTTCAATAGAAATAGGTACAAAATACTCATTAGACTTTACTCTAAATGATGCGCCTTCTACCTTCTCTGCAACTGTTTTTATGATTGATGTATTCGTTAACTTCTTAATAACAGCATCAAATTCCTTTGAATTTGTATCATTATCAATTACAAATAATTCTACAGCATCTTTGAAAGAAATATTTTTATCTTTTCTAATGGTTCTAATTCCTGAAATAACTCCGGTTGCAAACTCAAAGTTTTCAATAATTTTAGCATCAGAACCTTTTAAGATTGGATATTTAGCAATAATCAAGGCCTCTTCGGGAGTTCTGTCTGCAATATATTGCCAGATTTCTTCCGTTAAAAAAGGCATAAAAGGATGTAATACTTTTAAGTTATTTTCTAAAACTTCAATAATAGCATCAAACGTTTTCTTGTCTATTGGTTGCTGATATGCAGGTTTTACAATCTCTAATAACCATGAAGAAAAATCATCATTAATTAATTTATAAATTGCCATTAAAGCGTCAGACAGTCGATATTTAGAAAAATGATCTTCTATTTCTGCCAACGTTTTTTGAAACTTTGCTTCATACCAAACCAAACCTATTTTTGAAGTTTCTGGCTGTGGTAAACTAGCATCTACTTCCCAACCTTTTATCAAACGGAAAGCATTCCATATTTTATTTGAAAACCCTTTTCCTTGCTGACAAAGATCTTCTTCAAACATTAAATCATTACCCGCAGCAGAACTTAATAACAAACCAACCCTCACACCATCTGCTCCGTAGTCTTCGATTAGTTTTAAAGCATCTGGAGAGTTTCCTAAAGATTTAGACATTTTACGTCTTTGTTTATCTCTAACCAAACCTGTTAAATATACATTCTGAAAAGGTTTTTCATCTTTATATTCATATCCAGCAACAATCATTCTTGCCACCCAGAAAAATAAAATATCTGGTCCGGTAACTAAATCGTTTGTTGGGTAATAATATTTAATTTCTTCATTTTCTGGATTTCGAATTCCGTCAAAAACGGACATTGGCCACAACCAAGAAGAAAACCATGTATCTAGAGCATCTTCGTCTTGTTTTAAGTCTTTAATTGTAAGTTGTGCGTTGTGCGTTTTTTCTTGAGCAAGAATTAATGCATTCTCTATATTTTCAGCAACAACAAAATCTTCTTTTCCATCTCCATAGAAATACGCAGGAATTTGTTGCCCCCACCAAAGTTGACGAGAAATATTCCAATCACGAACATTCTCCATCCAATGGCGGTACGTATTTTCGAATTTCTTTGGATATAAGTTAATCGTAGCATCTTCGCCTAAAACAGCATCAATAGCAGGTTTTGCTAAATCTTTCATCTTTAAAAACCATTGATCTGACAATCTTGGTTCGATAACTGCTTTGGTTCTTTCAGAAGTTCCTACTTTGTTTGTATGCACTTCTGTTTTTACTAAAAACCCTTTTTCTTCTAATTCTTTTGAAATTTCTTTACGAACAACAAATCTGTCTTTGCCTTGGTAATGCAATCCAAAAGAATTTAAAGAAGCATCATCATTAAAAATATCAATTACTTGTAGTTGATGCTTATCCCCTAAATTCTTATCATTTTCATCATGTGCAGGGGTCACTTTTAAACAACCTGTACCAAATTCTATATCTACATACTCATCTTCAATAATAGGAATAACTCTATTACATAAAGGAACAATCGCTTTCTTCCCTTTTAAATGCGTAAAACGCTCATCGTTAGGGTTTATGCAAATTGCAGTATCTCCAAAAATAGTTTCTGGTCTTGTAGTTGCAATCGTTAACGTATCTTCTGAACCTTCAATTTTATATACTAAATAGTATAAATTTCCTTGTCTCTCCTCATGAATCACTTCTTCATCAGACAATGTTGTCTTTGCCTCAGGATCCCAATTTACCATTCTAAATCCTCTGTAAATTAAACCTTTGTTATATAAATCAACAAAAACCTTAATTACAGACTCAGACATTTCAGGGTCCATTGTAAAAGAAGTTCTTTCCCAATCGCAAGAAGCGCCTAGCTTCTTTAGTTGTTCTAAAATTTTTCCTCCATATTCATCTTTCCAATCAAAAGCATGCTGTAAAAATTCCTCTCTTGTTAAATCGCTTTTACTAATTCCCTGCTCTTTTAACTTGGCAACAACTTTTGCTTCTGTAGCAATAGATGCATGATCTGTTCCTGGAACCCAACAAGCGTTTTTACCTAATAAACGTGCACGTCTAATTAAAACGTCTTGAATGGTATTATTTAGCATATGACCCATATGTAGCACACCTGTTACGTTTGGTGGCGGAATTACAATTGTATAAGGTTCTCTTTCGTCTGGCGTTGAATGAAAGTAATTATTTTTCATCCAGTAGTCATACCATTTACCTTCTACTTGGCTTGCATCATATTTAGATGGAATTGTCATATTTTGGAATAGTTTTGAAAATATAGGATGCAAAAATACAATTATCTATTTTGTAGAAAAAATAAGTGGTTGATTTTTTAAAACAAATTATTAGTCTTAATTTTGCAAGGTAAAATTAAGATTATGAAAACATTAGGAACGCTTCTTTTAGTATTATGTGCCACTTTATCAATAAATTCTCAAGAATTTAAATTTGAACAAGAAACCATTGATTATGGAAAAATAATTAAAGGCTCAGAAGGAGAAAGAACATTTGTCTTTACAAATGTTGGAGATGCACCTTTAATAATACAAAGTATAAAATCTTCTTGTGGATGTACAGTGCCTAAAAAACCAGAAAATCCAATTATGCCAGGAGAAAAAGGAGAAATAAAGGTTTCTTATGACACGAAAAGAATTGGTGGGTTTTCTAAGCAAATAACAATACTATCGAATGCAATTACTGCTAGAAAAATTGTAAAAATTAAAGGTTTAGTTTCGAATGTAGCGCTTTTAGAAAAAGAAAAAAGTATTCTTTCTAATAACTAAATCCTTTTTTCTAGACGAAATTTAAAAGTCATTTCAATACCATCTCTTTTAATTTTAAGCTGAATTTTTTTATTCTCTTTTTCGCTAAACTCATTAACAATATCTTCTAATTTATAATAGTATGCTGGTTTTTTATTAATTCTTATAATTAAATCTCCTGCTTTTAAGCCTGCTTTATCGGCATTAGAATTTTTAACAACCGTTTTAATTTTATAAGAAGGCTTGAATTTATATGAAAAATTAGTAAAAAATGTAATTGAATTCTTTTCAGAGAGTTTGTAATTAGAAATATCCTGTGTTGCTTCTCTAACAAGTTGTTTGCCATTATACAAAATGTCTAAACCACTCATGTTATAGTTAAAAGGAGCCTTAAAAAATTTATTTTTCTTAAACATTATTTGTTTGTTTGGGTAATCTAACCAAACTGTAAATCTTTTTAAAACACCACCTCCCAAACTACCATTTCTTTGTTTAAATCGTCTTGCTAACTTCGTAGAAAGCGTGTCTAAAAAAGAAACTGTTGGGTTCTTAATTTCAAAATCTCCTATTTTAAGTCTTTGTATCCTGCTTCTATTGCCATAAATGATACCACTTAAACCCTCACCTAAAATATCATTAAAAAACTTTTTAGGAGTTATAATTTCTTTTTTAGAGTTTTCAAAAAGCCAAAGTGCGTCACTTCCACCAGAATCTAATAACATTTTTACATTAGTAAAAGTATTATAAACAGTATCTAACTGAACTTGAACATTAACGTAAGGTTTTTTTCTATGAAATTGAAGTGGTAAAACTTCACATTTTCTACATTTTTTAAACCTAAATTTTTCTGGATTATAGAACGTTATTTCCTCTGCACTATAGTTAATTTTTACTGTAAAATTTTTCAATAAATTATAACCAATAATGCCATGAATCGTTGTGCCCATTTTACTAGAAAAATCGAAAACATCTTTTAAAATTACATATATGGATGCATTAACGTTGAACATATCTTTTATACGTATCCTATTATTTTCAGAAAGTACTGCATCTACAGAAGCGCCACCCCCTAGACCTTTTAAAAGAATTTTCTTAGGATTTAAAACAGCAATACTGTCATTTTTTGATAAATTAAAAATAATTGTTTTATGTACCCCAGTGTCTAAAATAAAGGAAAGTGTTTTTCCATTAACCTCAAGGGGAATTACAATTAAATTATTAATTAATTTAAAAGAAACTCTTTGTTTCGATTTTGTTTTTTTTTGAAAACGGAATCCATTTTGTGCATTGATTCTTATTACAAAACTAAGGAGTAGTAAAGTTACTATAAAAAGTACTCTTTTGTTCAAGCTGCTGTTTTTTATAAATTTACAATAAAAAGATTTGTGTCCTCTTATTTTTGATAATAAATTAAGCCTTAAACTTTTGGTAATATGAGGCATCATCTAAAATATATTTCGCAAATTTGCAGTGTTAATTTTATACACAATCCAATATGCCTTTAATCTCTAAGAAAGGAATACAAATGCCAGAATCGCCAATTAGAAAATTGGTGCCATTTGCTGAAGACGCTAAGAAAAGAGGCGTTAAGGTATTTCATTTAAACATAGGTCAGCCAGATATTAAAACACCTAAAATTGCATTAGACGCAGTTAAAAACAACACTTTAGAGACGTTAGCTTACGCACGTTCTGAAGGTTCTGAAACTTACAGAACTAAATTGGCAAAATATTATGTGAAAAATAACATACCTGTTACTGCAAATAATATTATTGCAACTACAGGTGGTTCTGAAGCTTTGCTTTTTACAATTGGTAGTATTACAGACCCTGGAGATGAAATTATTATACCAGAGCCGTTTTATGCCAATTACAATGGCTTTTCTACTGCTTCTGGTGTAACCGTTGTGCCAGTTATTTCTAAAATTGAAAATAACTTTGCACTGCCAAAAATTGAAGAGTTTGAAAAATTAATTACTAATAAAACCAAAGCAATATTAATTTGTAACCCGGGAAACCCCACAGGTTATTTATATTCTGAAGAAGAGATTGAAAAATTGAAAAAGATTGTCGTAAAACACGATTTATTTTTAATTGCCGATGAAGTGTATAGAGAATTTACATATGATGGTTTAAAACATACATCTGTTTTATCCTTAGAAGGAATAGATAACAATGCCATTGTAATAGATTCTGTTTCTAAACGTTACAGTATGTGCGGGGCGAGAATAGGTTGTATTGTTTCTAAAAACGATGAATTTATAAAAACTGCCATTAAATTTGCACAAGCAAGATTAAGTCCGCCAACATACGCATTAATTGCAAGTGAAGCTGCCTTAGATACGCCGCAATCTTATTTTGATGATGTTATTGAAGAATATGTAGCTAGAAGAAATACATTAATTGCAGGACTAGAAAAAATAGAGGGTGTAAAAGTTGCAAACCCAAAAGGTGCTTTTTACTGTGTAGCCGAATTACCTGTTAAAGATTCTGATCATTTTGCACAATGGTTGTTAGAAGATTTTAATTTAAATAATGAAACAGTAATGGTTGCACCAGCAAGCGGATTCTACTCTACACCGGGTGAAGGAAAAAACCAAATAAGAATGGCATATGTTTTAAACAAAACAGATTTAAACCGTTCTATAGAAATTTTAGCAGCAGCCTTAAAACAATATCCTAATTAGTTGAATATTCAAGAAAACATATCTCTAAAGAAGTTTAATACATTTGGTATTGCCGTAAATGCCAAACGTTTTATTTCTGTGGCTTCTGTTTATGAATTGCAACAGGTTTTAAAAATAGAAAAAAATATTTTCTTAATTTCTGGAGGAAGTAATATGTTACTTACAAAAGATATTGAAGTGTTAGTTGTACATCTTGATATTAAAGGAATTTCTATTGATAGAGAAGATGACAATACTATTTATCTTACTGTAAATGCTGGCGAAAATTGGCACGAACTTGTTATATGGTGTGTTTCAAATAATTACGGAGGCATAGAAAACTTATCGCTGATCCCAGGAAATGTGGGTACTTGCCCAATTCAAAATATTGGTGCTTACGGAGTGGAAGTAAAAGACACCATAACTAAAGTTGAAGCTCTAGAAATTGAAACAGGTAAATTAATTCAGTTTTCAAACGAATCTTGTAATTTTGAATATAGAAACTCTCTCTTTAAGACTAAAGAAAAAGGAAAATATATTATTACCGCTGTAAGCTTTCAGTTAACTAAAAGAAACCATAATCTAAATTCTTCTTACGGTGCAATTGAATCTGAATTAATAGCAAAGAAAATAACAAAACCTTCTTTAAAAGATATTTCTGATGCAGTAATCGCTGTCAGGAGATCGAAACTTCCAGATCCAAAAGAAATTGGAAATAGCGGCAGTTTTTTTAAAAACCCTGTGATTACTAAATCCGAATTTTTAGAACTTCAGAAAGAGTATCCAAAAGCTCCAAGTTATAACGTTTCTAAAACTGAGGTTAAAGTTCCTGCAGGTTGGTTAATAGAACAAGCTGGTTTTAAAGGAAAACGTTTTGGAGACTATGGTGTGTATGAGAAACAAGCACTTGTTTTAGTTAATTATGGTAATGCCTCTGGAAAAGAAATCTATAAACTTGCACAAAAAATTCAAGAAACAATTATGCAAAAATTTGGTATTTCTTTAGAAATTGAGGTAAATATTATTTAATAAAAAGAGTCTCACTTCCACAAGTTATAAACCTTTTTAAAATTAATTGAAATTTTATTTATTCTTTTTGTAATGCCTTAACATCAATAATAAGTTGTGCTAATGATGCCCTATTAAGACTATTGTATATGCCTCTTATATGTTTATTTGTATCGATGAGTACGAAGTTTTCAGTATGCAAAAAGGCATCAATTTCTTTTGGCTCGCCTAAATTCTCTTCAACAAAGTAAAACTTTCTTCCCAAATCATATATTTCTTTTTTATTGCCAGTAACCAAGTGCCATTTCTTATCTATAATGCCATTTTCTAAAGCATACTCTTTAAGTTTCGGAACTGAGTCTATTGTTGGAGTCACAGAATGTGATAAAAATAAAACAGCTGTATCATTTTTAAATTCTTCTTGAAGCTTCAGCATACTATCTGTCATCATAGGACAGATTCCTGGGCAAGTAGTAAAGAAAAAATCGGCAATATAGATTTTATTTTCAAATGTTTTTTGAGTTACCTTTTCACCATTCTGATTGATCAATTCAAAATTTGGAATTTTATGAAAGCTTTTTAACGCTGCACTTTTAGACGAAATCCATTTTGGTGTAAAAGATGCCTCATTAAAAAAAGGCAAAGCATCTACGCTACCGCCTTCTTGAGTTTTGATGTTCTCTTTACATCCAATTACAATCAGGAATAATAATAAAAGTAAATTATTGTTTTTTAGCATATTGAACTTTTTCATTTTTAAGTTTATAACATAAATTGGCTCTGTTCATACCAAAAATACGTCCATTTTTTGCTTCATAATTTACATATATCTTACCATTCTCTAACCAAGCTTGCTGCAACCCCTCTTCTTTGCCCTTGTTTAAATTTTTCCTTTTGGCCAATTGTCCATTTAAAAACCATATTTTTTGAAGACCATGTCTTTGACCATTTACATAATTAGATTCTGAATATACTTTTCCACTTTTAAAATAATTCAATTTTATTCCGTGGAGTTTATTTTGAATGTAATATCCTTCATTTTTTATAGAACCATCCTTAAATAATTTATAATATGGACCTTCTCTTTTTCCATTAAAGAAGCCTATTTTCTCTGATATACTCTTATTTTTATAATACATTACAGCATAACCATTAAAGGGTTTTTGATTATAAAACCACTGCCCCTTTAAAGGGTTTAATTTTATTTCCTCTTTTTTAATAAGGATATTTACTATTTCTTTACTTAAAGAAATAGAAGTGTTTCCGGTACCCTGTTTTTTACAGCTGCCGAAAACACATAAAAGTAATAAAAGAATATACTTAGTTAATCGCATTTGGTGTTCCTTGATAAGGTCCTACAAAAATTATATATCTTCCAGTTGTAGCATAAAGTTCATTAATAATATGGTAATGATATTCTGCTATATCTGCGTGCTGAGTAGTACTTGTATGACCACCTGAAGCGTCTAAACTTGTGGGATATGTACCCGTTGAATTGCATTTCCTTCCATAGATAAAAAATCCATCCGAAATAATACCATTTAATTTATCATCGTCGTCAGAGAAAGCTAAAGGTTCTAAATGATAATGATAATCCGTAGGTCCAATGTGTGCTCCTGAATAATCTAAGCTACCAACAGCAGCATCTAAAGCACCATTACCTTCCTGATCGTTATAAAGATAAGCACCACTTACAGCAACACCAATAGCACCTAATGCTGTCGCTGTTGTTGAGTTTGCTAAATCAGGACTTGTAGATACTGTAACAGAAGAAGAATTATCTCGACCAGAAGTATCAATTCTTGTTGGAGTCATTTGCCCTGTGTTTGTGACAGTTGGTGCTACATATAGTGCATGGCTTTCACTCCAATATGGAGTTGTATGATTTGGCAATCCAGTCGTTTCAATAACAACATCGGCTCCTGACAAATAAATTGTTGTTTCATTAGTATCAAACTCTGCAAAAGCAGGATGTAAAGCACTTATCGTTTTAGTTTCATCATTTAATTCAGTTTCTGAGCTACAAGAAGCAAATACAGAAAAGAACATTGCTAAAAGTATTGTGCTCTTAATAAATTGGTTTTTCATTTTTCTTTTGTTTTTAATATTGAGTTACATAGTCTTTAGATACAAGCTAGTTTTTAAACTTAGGCACCTTAGCTTTACTTTATCAGAAAAACAGCAATAATTAAATTGTAATTCTTTAATAAAATATTGCTCGCTCAATAGTTTTTTATTCAAAACAAACGTACAAAAAAAAGACCATCTTTTCAGATAGCCTTCTTTCACTTTTTCCATTTCAAAAATCTTTATAGCCTTATTTTATTAAATATTTTGAAGCAGTAGTTAAAACACTAAAAGCCTCATCTAACGAGTAGCAATCTATTTTAACCCCTAAATACCTTTCTTTAGAAATTATAAAGAAAATTTCCAAAAAAATAAAAGCTTTATAGTTGCATACCTATTGCTACAATTATAACAAGAATAGGCTTTGCTATTAACAATATATTTTAACCACCCTTTTCTTTTCATTCTGTATTTAGTAGTAGAACTACATTCTGGACATTTAGAAAGTTTATTCATTATTATTATTTATTAGCAACATCATTTTAATTAAGCTTAGTTAGGGTTTTACTTAAAATTAGTTAAGCACCAAATCCTGTTCCCTGATCGATTATATCAGCTGCACTAGTAGCTTGTGTTTTCTGTGGACTTAGAATCATATAGCTACCCAAAGCTGTTAATGCAGCGTACTTACCATAGTTTCCTATCTTTTTAACTGCAGCCTTACGGGTAATTTTATCCGCTACCTCTTGTATCGGCTTTAAATTATTTTTCATGTTATGATGTTTATTTCTCTTAATTATTTAATACAGTTACTACTACTTTATTCTAAGAATATTTTCTCTCTTATTATTTCAGATCCTATTTTAAGTTGAACGGAATACACACCTTTTGATAAATTAGGTAAGGCAATATCTTTAACCCCATTTGTATTAAAAGAAGTACTCATTATTTCTTGACCAATAATATTGTAAAGCTTAAGTGCTTTCGCTCCTTCTGGCAAACCAACAATTCTTAGATTGGTGTTTGTTGTTGTATAGATCTTATATTTGTTAAATTGGACATCTGAACATCTAAACTTTTTGTGACGTATGTAGATAGATCTTCACACGTACAGCTGCTGCTAATCACTTGTAACATCAGTATCTGA
>FUWD013172180.1_pt1 | contig 36804 bp, 35 predicted proteins | sample 1063281 | NCBI WGS metagenome assembly FUWD01 (sample SAMEA79048168, study PRJEB19326) | metagenome | biome: marine | reverse complement strand
ACCCTCTACGTACAAGCTGGAGCAGGGATTGTGTATGATTCTATTCCCCAATCAGAATGGGATGAAACTATGCATAAAGCTCAGGCCTTGATTAAAGCAGCCGAACAAATTTAAGTTAATCTATATTAATGTTCCATAAAAGTGTTGCAAATACTTTTTAAACGGTTATTATTGTAGGTTCATAAGATTTTAAGATCTTAGTAGGGGTTTATTTTTTTATATATAAGAGGAGAGAAGTATGAAGAAAACCATTTCTTCTATCTCGGCGGTTGTAACACTGGCAACATTGTTTATGTTACCAATGGAGGCAGGTGCTAAAGAGATGACGGGCGAAGAAGTTACTTTCGGCCGTAAGCTAGGTAACTGCTTAGCATGTCACATGATTCCAGGCGGTAACTTGCCAGGAAATATCGGTCCACCATTACTTGCCATGAAGGCAAGATTTCCAGATAAAGCAACTCTAAGAGCGCAAATTTGGGATGCAACGGTGAAAAACCCAAAAACAATTATGCCTCCGTTTGGTAAACACCAAGCACTTACTGAGAAGCAAATTGATCAAATTACAGATTTCATTTACACAAAATAAGGAGAGCAAGATGAAAAGAAGATTATTTCTAAAAAGCGCAATGGCAGGTTCTGCAGTTGCAACGGCAGTAGGCGCAGGCTTACTAACACCAAGCATGGTTTTTGCTAACTCAGCAGCTTTTAAAGCTAAATCAGATGCAGCAGGTGCTTCATCTGCAAGTGCTGGTAAAGGTTCATTTAAGTTCAAAGCGCCTAAAATCGCTGAGAATGGTGCGGTAGTACCAATGACAGTTGATGCTTCTAAGATGGACGGCGTGACTAACATTTCTTTCTATGTTAAGAACAACGGTACACCATTAGCAGCTTCGTTTAACTTATCAGGTGCTCAAGGTTATGTTTCTACCCGTATTAAAATGGGTAAAACTTCTCCAGTAGATGCTTTAGTAACGGCCGGTGGTGCAACAACTAAAGTTTCACAAGAAGTGAAAGTAACGATTGGCGGCTGTGGCGGTTAATTAACTAATTAGATTATATAAAGGAGAATAAAAAATGGGAAAAATTAAATTAAAGCCTAAAGCTAGAAAAGGTGTTATCGGTATTAAATGTTTAATCAAGCATCCAATGGAAACTGGTCTTCGTAAGAAGAAAGGTAAATTAGTACCTGCCAATCACATTGTGCACATGGTTGTATCACACAATGGCAATAAAGTGGTTGATGCTGATATTGGTAGTTCTATTTCTAAAGACCCATACTTTAAGTTTAACGTTGCTGGCGCTAAAGGCGACACAATCGAGCTTAAGTACAAAGATAGCAAGGGTAAAACAGGTTCTGCAACTGCAAAATCTAAATAACCGATATTATTGAGGAGAGATTAATGAAAAAGCTAATAACTGCAGTAGTCAGTTTGGGTTTAATGATTGGTACTGCATCCGCTGGTACGGACGTAGGTGCTGACATTAAAGCCTTTCAAGGCTACTTTAAAAAACAGAATCCAAGTGTTGAGTTTGCAGACTACACCATTGGTGTGTATGCACTAGATGCAGGTTCAAGAGACCAATTCGAGGAAATCCTAGATGGTATTCCTCCGTACGAGGAAGCTGTTGAAAAGGGCGGAGAAGAGTTCGAGAAATTTGGTTTAGGTAAATGTTCGGCGTTGAAAGATCCAGCGGCAGCACGTTTGGCTCATCCATACTATGATGATGCAGCCGGCACAGTGGTAACACTGGAAGGAACAATTCGTAGATGTTACACCGAGCAAACTGGCAAGAAGATGGGTACGATGAAAGGCAAGATTGCCAGAATCAGTTCTTGGATTTCGGATCAAGCAGCTGGCGAGAAGATCAACGTAAAAGTTGAATCGGATGGTGCAAAAGCAGCTTATGAAAGAGGTAAGGCTACTTTTTACGCTAAGCGTGGCCAGTTCAACATGTCATGTGCAGATTGTCACGTATACAACGCAGGCAAAAAAGCGCGTGCGGATATCTTATCACCAGCACTAGGTCACACGTCACACGTACCAATGTATCGTGCGAAGTGGGGCGGTATTGGAACATTACACCGTCGTTACGGTGGTTGTTATAAGAACATGCGTGCTAAGCCATTGATGGCGCAGAGTTCAGAGTATCGTGATATGGAGCTCTTCCATCAAGCGATGAGCAACGGCATTGAGATCAGTGCTGATCGTTACAGAAAGTAGGAGAATATGATGAAAAAAATATTACTAACAACTTTAACGGTACTTGCTTTGTCAACTCAAGCAGCTGATTTTTTACCAAGTGCTCATAACTGGAACGCTGGCTCATCAGGTGATGCGTTTTCAGCAGCTATTGGCGCTGCGGAAGCAGATTATGCTTCGGCATTGTCAGCTAGCATGGCATGGCGTGATACCGGTGCGATGATTAAAGAAGCTAAGAAGCTACACAAAGCTGGAAAAGTTAATGCCGCAACGGCATTGGCTAAGAAAGCTCATACGCAAGCAATCAACGCTTTGGCGCAAGCCTCCGTTGCTGGCTCTGCGGGTCCTAGTTTCTAAGCAAAACTGAAAAAAATAAAATGCCCCTTAATTGGGGCATTTTTTTAACTCTAAAAAAATCAATTAATGAGAAATAAGAAAACCTATATTGAGTACAACGAGGCAATGGACTTGATTAAGGATTACGTACTACCCGTTGTTACCAAATTAGATTATCAAATATCTTACAAGGACATTCATGCAGATCTGCCTTCAGATCCTCGAGGGGCTTATGAAGATCAATGGCTTAGCTGGGATAGTTTCCTTAAGGCCAGCAAAGCAAGCTAAAAAAAAGACCAAAACAACACATTCCTCCGTTGTTTTTTACAATTCACATTATTTCTAAAATTTTTATAAAAACCTTAAATTCTCGATGGATTTCAATAAAAATGACCGATATTACAGCTTAAAAATGTACTTTTAAGCTATTTTTAAAGATTTTCTGACTTAAATAATATTGATTCTCATTATTTTCTAAATTTTATTCTGAGCCAGAATATTTTATTTTTTTGAGTAATGTTTAATTATAGAAGTTGGGTATATAATTTCAATTTATTAGTTGTAAAATACAATAAAAGTTCCCTTGTATTTTTAGTTTTTTTATTTTCATAAAATGATTTAATGCCCAATATTGATTTTGTTCATCTTCATTGTCACAGTGAATATTCTGTTAAGAATAGTTTAATACGCATACCAAAACTCATCGATAAAACTAAAGATTTAGGCATGAAAGCCATTGCTTTGACCGATGTGGGCAATCTTTTTGCGGCGGTTAAATTCTATCAAAAATCCATCTCTAACGGTATTAAGCCTATTTTTGGTGCAGAGTTAACGGTTAAAGATAAGGCTCAAAATTTTTCAGTATTGTTACTGTGTCAAGACCGTCAAGGTTATGCCAATCTTTCAGAATTAATCTCACTGTCTTACCTTCATGGACAAAGTGTGGAAGGGGTAAGTATTACCACTGAACAGTTGGTAAATCATCATCAAGGGTTGATCATGATTGCCCCACACACTCGCAGTGATGTTGCCCATCATTTAATGGCAAATCAGGCGTTGGAGGCTCGGGAAAAAGTGCAATTTTGGGCTTCGGTATTTACGGATCGTTTTTATCTTAGTGTGCAAAGAACCGGACGTGCTAATGATGAAAAATACTTACACCTTTGTCTTGAGTTAGGGCTTGAGTCAGGCATTCCTTTGGTGGCTACTAACGATGTGGAGTTTTTAGTGGCATCGGATTATCAAGCGCACGAGGCTAGAATTTGTATTTCACAAGGTAAGCTTTTGGATGACGCACGCCGTGAAAAATTCTACAGTGCTGAGCAATATTTAAAATCAGCGGATGAAATGGCTGCACTATTTTCCGATTTGCCACAGCTATTAGCCAATAGTGTTGAGATTGCCAAGCGTTGTAATTTACACTTTGAGTTGCATAAGAAAAATTATTTACCCAATTTTCCTGTGCCTGAAGGTTTAAGCATTGCTCAATTTTTCGAACAAGAATCTAAGGCTGGTTTAGGCAAGCGTCTTGAAAAAATAAAAGCCAATCGCAAGATTTATGACGAACGATTAACGTTTGAGCTGGGAGTCATTGTGCAAATGGACTTCCCAGGGTATTTTTTAATTGTGGCAGATTTCATTGCCTGGTCTAGGAATAATGACATTCCCGTTGGCCCAGGTCGAGGCTCTGGCGCAGGATCTTTGGTGGCTTATGCGCTTGGCATTACCAACGTTGACCCCATTAAGCATGAGTTATTATTTGAGCGTTTTTTAAACCCTGAGCGCGTATCCATGCCAGATTTTGACATTGATTTTTGTACCGATCGTCGTGATGAAGTGATTACCTACGTGGCTAAAAAATACGGTCAAGAGAAAGTGTCGCAAATCATTACTTACGGTAAGATGGCGGCAAAAGGTGTTGTGCGCGATGTAGGTCGTGTTTTAGGACACCCTTATGGGTTTAGCGATAGGATATCTAAGTCAATCCCTAATGATTTAAAAATAAACCTCTCAAGAGCTTTGGGTATTTTTGACCAAAAAGACTCAAAGGAAGATAAGGACAAATGGTATTCCGAAGAACTTAAACAAAGGTACGATTCTGAAGAGAGCGTAACTGCACTTATTGACCTGTCGTTAGAGTTAGAAGGCTTGGTACGTAATGTTGGCACGCACGCGGGTGGCGTGTTGATTGCACCGAGCAAGATCAGTGATTTTTGCCCTATTTACAAAGGTCCTGGTGAATCCGATGGCGTGGTTTCACAGTTTGACATGAAAGACGTTGAAGCGTTAGGATTGGTTAAATTTGACTTTTTAGGATTATCAAATTTAACGGTGATTGATAAAACCGTAAAAATGATTCACGCTAAAGGCTTAAGCGATGAGCTGATTGATATTGATGCTTTGTCGCTGGACGATAAAGCCGTGTATAAACTATTACAACGCAGTGACACTACCGGAATTTTCCAGCTGGAGTCTGATGGTATGCGCGGGTATTTAAAAAAACTCAAAGCCGATTCGTTTGAAGACATTGTTGCCATGCTGGCGCTTTATCGACCAGGGCCATTAGGTGCAGGCATGGTGGATGACTACATTAATGTAAAACACGGTGAAGACGCTAAATACCCACACCCAATGCTTGAGGAAATTCTTAAACCAACCAATGGTGTGTTTTTGTACCAAGAACAAGTAATGAAATCTGCCCAAGTAATGGCTGGTTACTCGCTCGGTGGCGCGGATTTATTGCGTCGTGCAATGGGAAAAAAGATCGCCTCAGAAATGGAAAAACAGCGAGATGTTTTTGTTAAGGGTGCGGCTAAGAAAAAAATTAAAAAAGAAAAAGCCAATGAAATCTTCGATCTGATTGATAAATTTTCAGGCTATGGGTTTAACAAGTCGCACTCAGTGGCGTACGCTTATATCTCCTATCAAACAGCGTGGCTTAAAGCGCATTATCCAGCGGCTTTCATGGCATCGGTACTTTCGGACAAAATGGATGATACTGATAAAATTGCATTTACCATTGGTGAGGTGCAAAACATGGGTTTAATCGTTAATGGACCAAACGTTTGTGAGTCGGATTATGAGTTTAGCATTAAAGATGATAAAACCATTGTTTATGGTTTAGGGGCTATTAAAGGGGTTGGTGAAGCCTTGGTACAAACTTTGGTAGCAGAGCGAGAAGCGGGTGGCGAGTACAAAGACTTGTTTGAATTTTGTGCACGTATTGAAAAGAAATCGCTTAATAAACGCGCTATTGAGGCTTTGATTTACAGCGGTGCTTTTGATGTATTTGGCGTTGATAGGGCTAGTTTGCTCAAAACTTATCCAAAGGCCGTTAAGCAAGCGGAGCAAAGACAAAATGACCAAACCAACGGGCAAAATACTTTGTTTAACAGCATTCAAGAACACGCAGAATATGAGTTGAGTTACGATCCTTGTCCAAGATTTTCGTTTAAAGAAAGACTGAAACTTGAAAAGAGCGTGATGGGTTATTATTTTTACGACCATCCAACCGATGAATACAAAGATGATTTAAAACGCATTGGTGTAACTTTGCCTAAAGATACAGTGCTTAGAAACAATAAGGAAGTACGTGTGTTGGCTTTAATTTCAGAATTGCGCTATATTACCACAAGAAGTGGCGATCAAATGGCCAGCATCATCATTGAAGATGGCTCGACTAAACTCAGTGCTGTTATCTTTCCAAGAGCCCTTGGACCACTCAGCGATAAACTCATCGCTAATGAGATTGTTGTGATTTCTGCCAAAATAAAAAAGAACAAAAAATTTGGTGATGAGTATCAGCTCATCGTTGATGAAATTGACAGTTTTGATAGTTTCTTTAAAAGTGTTGAGATTAAACTTAAGGTTGAACATCAAACATTGTTTAATCAGCTGTCTGATGTGTTGCATGAACATCACGGTCAGTGTCCGGTCAAATTTTTATATCAATACGACAATCTTGAGGGTCAATTGCTACTTCCACAGAGTTATTTTGTATCACCTAAGCAGCAACTTAGCGAAGAACTGGATGACTTATTAGGTGATCGAGTGAGTGAGATTCGCCACTATTAAAGGGTTTCGCATTGGCGCATGTAGAATCGCTGATGTTTTTTTCTGTATTTTGAAATTGTAATCTCATCAGCTAATCCAATCTCAATTTGCCCAGCACAATTGGTGTTGATACTTTGTATGTTGTGATCATTGTATCGATCGGTGATTGTTTTGGCCGGGTGATTAAAACGATTTTTAAAACCACTAGAGATGATAATAATATCGGGTGATACGGCGTTAAGAAAAGCCGTCGTGGATGAGGTTTTGCTGCCGTGGTGAGGCGATAGCATAATGGTGCTATCCAGTTTGTTTTTGTGAGTTTTGACCAAGTATTTTTCGGCTTTTTTCTCAATATCACCGGTGAGTAGTATTGAGTATTTTCTAGTGGAAACCTTGAGTACGCATGAGGCGTTATTACCTTTAAAATTAGCATTCTCACTAGGATTGAGTATTTCAAATAACACACCATCCCATTGCCACGTTTGACCCGAGTTACACCTTAATGCAGTTTGGGTAATCTTATCAGGCACTGAGGTAAGTATTTCCAGTGCATTAAATTCGCCCAGTACACTTTTTAGCCCACCAATATGATCATTATCACCATGAGAGATGATGATTTTATCCAAATATTTAATTTGCTTGGTTTTAAGATAAGGGTTGATCACACTGTTGCCCATGTTAAATCCAGATGGGTAAGCGGCGCCAGTATCAAACAACAAAATATGGTTTCTGGTTTGAACTAGTGTTGACAGTCCTTGGCCTATATCGAGCACGGTAATGAGTGCTGAGTTGTTGCTTAATTTAGGCGTTGGTGAGAATAGTGTTAGTACTAATATTAGTAAAGATAATCTTCTTAATTTTAGTTCTTTTGGCAAAATAGCAATGAAGATGGCACTGATAAATAAGATTAAATCAACGCTAGAGCTTTGTGTGTAATGCCACAGATTAAAACTAAAATTTTTCAAATAGTCCAATAAGTAAGACAAAGCGATTAAAGATTGACTACTGATCTCAAAGCTAATTTCAGCAAGGTAAGTAAGGTTGCTTAAGGCAAACAATGCGCCGATTAAAGACAAGGGCGTAGTGATAAAACTAAACACAGGAATGGCCACCAGATTAGCAATGGGCGAAAGGATGGATCCCGTGTTAAAAAACCAAGCAATCAGTGGTATGGTGGATAGAGTAATCAGCAGCTGGATGTAAATTAAACGATAAATCCAAGACTTGTCTCGGTGCTGGCCAGCACCGTAAATAATAACCGCCACCACGTAAAAGGACAGCCAAAATCCAACGCTAAAAATACTAACTGGATTGACCATCAGGGTTAATAATAAGGCTATACCATAAAGTTGCCAAACGTTATGGTGGCGCCTTAATATAATGGAAATAAACACAACGCTGGCCATGATAAAAGCACGACCCGTTGGAATGGAAAACCCAGCAATGAGCGCGTAGAGTAATGCTGATAAAATGCCAAAATAACTACCCATCACTTGGGCTGGAATGCGCAGAGTGCAAGGGGCGCATCGTTTCCAAATAAAAGCAGTTAATAAAAATACCAAACCTGATATTAGTCCAATGTGAAGTCCAGATATAACACTAAGATGAGTGGTGTTGGTGGATTGAAACAACTCCCAATGCGAATCGGTAATGAAAGATCGATCACCAATGATCAATGCATTAATCACCCCTCCAAAATTAAGATCTTTTAAAAAAACTCTAAGAGAGCGGCGTGTCTCTTGGCGCAGTTGGTCAATGGACAGTGTTTGATTTTCTTCCAAGCGATGATTTGAATCGGACGATCTAACATAACCAGTAGCATTTATTTGTTTATAAAATAGCCATTTTTCATAATCGAATCCGCCTAAATTTTGATACCCATTATTGCGTTTGAGTTTGACTAATAATTGCCAAGTGTCTCCGGTTTTTAATGGCGGGTAATTGGTTCCATACCAAGATAATTTTAGACGTCCTTTAAAGGGTGTTTGAGCCTCAAAAATAAATTTGGTTTTCTTATGTGTTTGTTCGGGGAGTTGTGATATTTTTCCTTGAACAAGAAGTGGCTTATTAAGGTGAATATTCGGAACTTGAGCATTGATAATTTGGCTGGAAAATAGACTCATCCATGCAAAACCCAGCAAAAAAACAGCAATGTTAAACGAGAGAGGTTTATGGCGCTTAAAAAGGGCGAAAAAGCTCAAAATTAACACTAAAAATAAACCCCATTCAAAACTTGTTATTTGCGTGGTATTTTTGAGTGAAAATACCACGATTCCAAGTAGGAAATTTAGGGCATAAATTAGCATATAAAATTGATTATTCTGATAAGTATTAGAAGATTAGATAATTGGTATTTAATGATAGTCTAATATTTCGTGAAACACTTGATTTAATACGTGGAACATGAAAAGTTTTCCTCAAAATGGTGGTAGTTAAGAAAATAACCATATTCTAATATAAAATATTTTTTATAAATATTAATAAGTCATTGATTTTTAATTAAAAAAAACAACTGATTGTTTTTTATTCAAAACCATAGAAATCCGCAATGTATCGGTATTTTTGATAATTTTTAACCGGATATAAACAGAGTTATCCACAGTTTTGTGAGTAACTCTATTGAACGTTGATTTAACAAGGTTTTTAATTATTTATAAGAATTTTTCAACGATGATTTCAATAATTTTTCGACCAATTATTTGTTTACTGTTTTTCTCTATTTTTTGACTGTATTTTTTGGTTAAAAATACCACTTCATTTTCATCATTTTTGAAGCCAAAATCACGCTTTGACACATCGTTTAAAATAATGGCATCACAACCTTTATTTTTAAGCTTATTTTGTGCATTTTCAATCAAATTTTGCGTTTCAGCAGCAAAGCCGATGCAAATTGGTTTTTGCTTTAATTTGCAGACATCAACAAGGATGTCTTTATTGGGAATTAGTTCAAGAGTAAGCTCTGTATTTTCTTTCTTTATTTTATTTTTTTCGATGTTTTTAACTCGATAATCACTCACGGCTGCACAGGCAATAAAAACATCTTGATCTTTAATATTCTCCATAACGGCTTGATGCATTTCTTCACCGCTGCCGACCAAAATATTGGTTGATTCTTCACTCAGTGGGATGGATACATTGCCATAAATCAGTGTGACCTTTGCACCTGCTTCAATTGATGCTCTGGCGAGTGCCATTCCCATCTTACCACTGCTGTGGTTAGATAAATATCTAACAGGGTCAATGGGTTCGATGGTCGCACCGAGTGTGATGAGTATTTTTTTACCCGTGAGTTTTGTGGAGCTAAACACTTCAGACACTTGTTTGGCAATTTTACTGGGCTCGGTTAACCTTCCTTCTCCAACATCACCACAGGCCTGCTCGCCAAATTCAGGTGAGATGAGTTTGATGTTACGCGCTAGAAGAACGGATAAGTTGTCTTTAACGGCCGATGAGGCATACATTTGTTGGTTCATTGCTGGTGCGATCAGCACGGGTGCATCAGTAGCTAACACCACGTTAGTGAGTAAATCACAAGCTTTACCGGCGCTTAAATTAGCAATGGTATTGGCGCTGGCTGGAGCTATGAGAATAGCATCAGCCCATTTAGCGAGCTCAATATGCCCCATGGATAATTCGGCTTCATTGTCCCACAAATTGTTATGCACTTTGTTTTTTGAGGTGGCTTGTAAAGATAGCTCAGTAATAAACTTAGCCCCACCTTGGGTGAGTATGGCCCGAACCTCAGCGCCTAAATCTTGCAAGCGACGTACAACATCAGGCGCTTTGTAAGCAGCAATAGAGCCGCTAACACCCAGTACAATGCGTTTGTTGGTTAAGGTTTTCATGGTTTAATTTTAGCGCTAATACGAATATCATCGCCAATTATTCTAATGTCGTTGATACTGAGTTCAATTTTATCGCTCATTTTATTTAACACCAAGGTTGCCATTGAATTTGCCTCACTGCCCATCAATATGGGTGCCGTGTAAATAATAAACTCATCAATGAGTTTGGCCTCAAGCATGGCGCCGATAAGTCCAGGACCAGCCTCAAGCAATGCATTGTTGATCCCTTGATCGCCCAAATGCTTAAGAGCGTCGTTTAAATCCAGTTTTCCTGATTCAAGTACTTGAACGTTGTTGGTGTTTAGAATTAGCGTCGGTGCATCGTTTGAAAAAATATTGAGAGCCGTGTCTTGTATTTGATTTTTGCTATCAATCACCACTCTTAATGGTGATGAGTTGATATTGTTAAGGCGCACGGTCATTGAAGGGTTGTCAGTAATAATGGTACCTGAGCCGGTAATAATGGCTTGGTGATTAGCGCGTAATTTTTGCACGTCTTGCCTTGCGGGCTCACCCGTAATCCATTTACTTTCACCAGAGGTCATTGAGGTTTTGCCATCAAGACTCATGGCAATTTTACAAGTGACAAACGGTAATCCCGTTTGCATACGTTTAACAAAACCACGGTTGAGTTCTAGGGCTTTATTTTCCATCAGTCCTGTTATTACTTCAATACCAGAATTTTCAAGCATGGCCATCCCTTTCCCGCTGACTAAAGGATTAGGATCTAGTAGAGCGATGATGACTTTTTTAGCGCCAGAATCAATAATGGCTTGTGCGCAGGGCGGAGTTTTACCTTGATGAGAGCAAGGTTCTAAAGTAACGTAGAAAGTTGCTCCATGGGCTTGGTGATCAATTTGTTTCAGCGCGTTGATTTCCCCGTGCGCTTCACCGAAGGTTTGGTGATAGCCCTTTGCAATAATTTGATCGTCTTTAACAATCACACAACCCACCATAGGATTGGCTCCTACGCCATACCTTCCTTCATTGGCAAGTTTGAGAGCGATCGCCATGTAATGTGAGTCATTTTTTGAAAAAGTTGAGCCCATATTTCAGATATAATTGTCAAAATTTATTTTATAAAACATAGTCACATTTTACTCGGGAGAAACAGCATGGATGAACAGAAAAAACAAGCTTTAAAAGCGGCACTTGCACAGATCGATAAACAATTTGGTAAGGGTTCCGTTATGTTCTTGGGCGATGAAAACGCTCATGCAGATATTGAAGCGGTTTCTACTGGTAGTTTAAGCTTAGACATTGCTTTGGGTATTGGCGGTTTGCCACGTGGTCGTGTGGTTGAAATTTACGGACCTGAATCTTCAGGTAAAACAACCTTGACCTTGCATGTGATTGCTGAGATGCAAAAACTTGGCGGTACGGCAGCATTCATTGATGCTGAACATGCACTGGACCCTCAATACGCAAAGCGTCTAGGGGTTAACACAGATGATTTATTAATTTCCCAACCTGATACGGGTGAGCAGGCTTTGGAAATTACCGACATGTTAGTACGTTCAGGCAGTGTGGATATCGTGGTCATTGATTCAGTGGCAGCGCTTACACCTAAGGCTGAAATTGAAGGTGAAATGGGTGCATCGCACATGGGTTTACAAGCAAGACTCATGTCTCAAGCGTTAAGAAAGTTGACGTCAAACATTAAAAAAACCAACACCATGGTAATTTTTATCAACCAATTGCGTATGAAAATTGGCGTTATGTTTGGTAATCCTGAAACCACAACGGGCGGTAATGCGCTTAAATTCTACGCTTCTGTGCGTCTTGATATTCGTCGTATTGGTGCTATTAAGAAGGGTGACGAGATTCTAGGTAACGAGACACGTGTTAAAGTATTGAAAAATAAAGTAGCACCACCGTTTAAGCAGGCTGAATTTCAAATTCTTTATAACCAAGGTATTTCACGTGAAAGTGAAATTATTGATTTGGGCGTAAAGTTAGGCTTTGTTGAAAAAGCTGGCGCCTGGTATAGTGTTGAAGGTGAACGCATTGGCCAAGGTAAAGACAATGCTAGAGATTACCTCATTGAGCACGCTGAATTAAGTCAAAAGATTGAAGGAAAAATTCGCGAAAAATTAATGAGTGATGGTGACAGCGTCGAGTAGAGAAAAATGCTACGCAGTTGCTATGCGGATGCTGGTTCGACGCGAACATTCACAATTAGAACTTAGACAAAAACTATCATTCAAAGATTTTGATGCCAGTGATATTGAACACACCATTGATTTATTGATTGAACAAAATTACCAAAGTGATGAGCGCTTCGCACAAGATTTTATTCAAATGCGTTTTAATCAAGGCAAAGGCCCTATTAAAATTACACTTGAACTTAAACAGCGAGGCATTGAACACTTTGACTTATCTGTATTTGATTGGTTTGAGTTGGCAAAAGCCATTAAAGAAAGTAAATACGGCTCACTCGCGTCTTTGAAATACAACGAACAAGCCAAACAAAAGCGATTTTTACAATCCAGAGGTTTTGACTTTGACCAAATTAATCAGGCTTTTTCTAAATAAGCATGCAACTAGGTAATCAAACCCAGGCTTACGATTTTAAAACCAGAGACATTAAGGTTTTAAAAAAACTCATGCCGTATTTGTTAAAAATGCGTGTTCGTGTAGCTTTGGCGACTTTATTTTTAATTTTTGCAAAATTAGCCAACGTTGCAGTGCCGGTAGTTTTAAAAGAAATTGTTGATTCGTTAGATCAAACTAATGTGTTGTTGATTTTGCCACTGGGCATGCTGTTTGCTTACGGAGCACTTAGATTAGCCAGCTCGTTGTTTAACGAGTTAAGAGATGCGATTTTTGCAAAGGTACGCTACCATGCTATGCATCTGATTGCATTGGGCGTGTTTAAACATTTGCATACACTTGATTTATCTTTTCATCTTAATCGTCGTATTGGTGGCATTACTCGTGATATTGACCGAGGTACTCAGAGTGTTTCCACATTGCTTTCAATTTTTGTTTTTAATATCTTGCCTTCATTTTTTGAAATCTGCCTAGTAATCGGTATTTTATGGGTAAATTATGATGTGTTCTTTGCCAGTATTTCATTGGTAACCGTGGTGCTCTACATCGGTTTAACTTTAGCCATTACTACTTGGCGAATGAAGTATCGTTATCAAATGAACGATATGCAATCTGAGGCAAATACCAATGCCGTTGACAGCTTGATTAATTACGAAACGGTCAAATACTTTAATCAAGAAGATTTTGAGGTGAATCGTTACGACGATACCATGAGTCGTTGGGAGGACGTTGCCACCAAAAGTTTTACCTCGATGACGGCGCTAAATTTTATTCAAGGAGCCGTGATTGCCGTTGGTGTTACCATTATTCTTGTATTGGCATCACAAGGCGTGGTGGATCAAAACTTGAGTCTGGGTGATTTGATTATGATTCAAGCATTACTGTTGCAGTTATTTATGCCACTTGGTTCTTTAGGGATTATTTACCGACAAATCAAACACAATTTTATTGACATGAACAATATGTTCGATTTACTCGAGAGGACTTCTAAAGTTCAAGACATTGATCATGCGTCAAATCTAAAGATTAGCAAAGGAAAAGTTGAGTTTAATCAGGTTGCCTTTGCCTATCAAGGCAAAGACGAAGTATTAAAAGACATTAGTTTTGTCATTGAGCCAGGTCAAAAAGTTGCGATTGTAGGTTCTTCAGGCGCAGGAAAATCAACCTTAGCTAAATTGCTGTTTCGATTTTACGACGTGAGCAAAGGTGAAATTTTAATTGATGGGCAAAACATTAAGCTTTTAGATCAGCGTTCTGTACAAACGGCTATTGGTGTTGTTCCACAAGATACCGTTATGTTTAATGAAAGTATCTATTACAACATTGCTTATGGTAAGAAAAATACAACCAAAGAAGAAGTTGAGAGAGCAGCTAAACTGAGTTTTATTGATGGCTTTATTGATCAATTGCCACAAGGCTACGACACGCTGGTTGGTGAACGGGGACTTAAGCTCTCTGGTGGTGAGAAGCAACGCCTAGCCATTGCTCGGGTGCTACTCAAAAACCCACCGATTTTGATTTTTGATGAAGCCACTTCAGCGCTCGACTCACATTCTGAGAAGATGGTACAAAAAGCCTTAAAAGGACTTGCAAGTAAACACACAACCTTGGTTATTGCCCATCGATTATCGACCATTGTTGATGCAGATAAAATCATCGTTTTGTCTGATGGATTAATTAAAGAGAGCGGCACTCATGATGAGTTATTAAAGGCCAATGGTCAGTACGCTAGTCTTTGGAAAATGCAATCTAAAGATTCTAAGGAAAAGCAACAGTGAAGTTTAACTTAATCAATACAGATAACAAAGCCCGTCGTGGTACTTTGATATTTGATCGTGGAGAGGTTGAAACACCGGCGTTTATGCCAGTGGGTACTTATGGTACAGTCAAAGCAATGACACCTGAAGAAGTGAGCGAAACGGGTGCACAAATTATTTTGGGCAATACTTTTCATTTGGACATCACCCCAGGCACTGATGTGATTGAAGCGCATGGAGATTTGCATGATTTTATGCATTGGCAAGGGCCGATACTCACAGATTCTGGCGGTTTTCAGGTATTCAGTTTGGGCGATATGCGCAAGATCAGTGAGCAAGGTGTGGATTTTCAATCACCTAAAAATGGCGATAAAATCTTCATGGGCCCTGAAGAATCCATGCAAATTCAAAAAAAACTCGGTTCAGATATTGTTATGATTTTTGATGAATGCACTCCATATCCAGCGGATAAAGTAACGGCTAGTCAATCCATGCAGTTGTCCTTGCGTTGGGCTAAACGCTCTAAAGATGAACACAATCGGCTGAACAACAATAACGCGTTATTTGGCATTGTACAAGGAGGTATGCATGAGGATTTGCGCATTGAATCTATCGAGGCACTGGTCAATATAGGTTTTGATGGATTTGCCATTGGTGGGTTAAGTGTGGGTGAGCCAAAAGAAGAGATGATGAAAGTGTTGGATTATCTGCCTGAGAAAATGCCAAAGGATAAACCGCGGTATTTGATGGGCGTGGGTACGCCGAGTGATTTGGTTGAAGCGGTTGAACGTGGTATTGATATGTTTGATTGTGTGATGCCAACACGCAATGCACGTAATGGGTATTTATTTACCTCAGTTGGCATTGTTAAAATTCGCAATGCGCAGTATAGGTTTGATATTTCAGCACTGGATGAGCACTGTGAGTGCTACACTTGTAAAAATTATACAAAATCATATCTTCATCATTTACAAAGAAAAAATGAAATTTTGGGTGCTCGACTAAACACCATTCATAATTTACATTATTATCAATATTTAATGAATCAAATGCGAGTTGCAATCGAGAAAAACACATTCTCTGAATTTAAAAAAGACTTCTATGAGCAGCAATAAATTATTATTTTTTGTTGATGAAGGAGGTTTTGACGATTACACTCCTTTGTTTGCTCGGTTAGGGTTTTTGGTTGATTTTGAGAACTCTCAACGAAAGGCGGTTAAGCTTGCGAAGAAAAATAAATATCAAGTGCTGGTGGCTGAGTTTAGTTATAATCCAGAATTTAGAGATCGAGTCAGTAACATTGAATCATTGCTGGCAACGTTAGAGTCTCATTCGCCCGAGGCAAAAATCATCATTCTTTTTGATAAAATTAATCAAACACAACTTGATCAGTTGAAGCAACGGTACAAAACAGACTGCACACTTGCTTTTCCTGTCATTGAGGAAAAGTTAATGGCCTGTTTTAATTAGCCACTTTCTTTTTAAAATACACATCCAATACTTGACGAGCTAACGGTGCCGCTTTAGAGCTACCACTGCCTGCATTTTCAACAATAATGGCAATGGCAATCTCAGGGTTGTCGATTGGAGCAAAACCAGTAAATAGTGCATGATCTCTTAAGCGTTCATCCAATTTTTCTGCAATGTACTGCTCTTCTGCATCCAAGCCAAATACTTGAGCGGTTCCTGTTTTACCTGCCAGAGTATAGGTTAAATCTTTATTCAGTCTTCTAGCCGTTCCTTTTGGGGCGTAAATGGTTTGTCGCATGCCTTCAACCACATCCTCCCAATTTTTGATGTTTTTAATCGGTATTTGCACGGGTGGATCACCAGGTATTTCTTCAATGGCTTGATTGGGTGTTTGGATATTTGTAAGTAATTTTGGTTTGAAGAGTCCCCCTTTGTTAGCCAGTGCTGCTGTGGCAACGGCAAGTTGCAGTGGGCTTGAGGTCATAAAGCCTTGACCAATACCAACAATTAGCGTTTCACCTCGGTACCAAGGCTCGTCTTTATTGATTTTTTTCCAGGCTTTTGAGGGTAATATTCCACCTTTTTCACCAGGGATATCAATCCCTGTCTTTCTGCCAAAATTAAAATAATTCAAATTATCGTGCATCATTTCTATGCCCATTTTATTGGCAAGATCGTAGAAAAATACATCGCACGATTGTGCAATGGAATCCTTAACATCTACATGACCATGGCCTGTACGCTTCCAATCGTTAAATTTTCGTTTAACGTTAGGGAGTTTGTAGTAACCAGGGCAAAATGTTTTACTCTGATTGGTAATCACTCCTTCTTCAAGGCCAGCCAGTGCCACCATAGGCTTAACGGTAGAACCTGGAGGGTAAAGCCCTCGGATCGATCGATTGAGTTGTGGAATATCTTTTGAGGTCTGCAGGTTTTGGTAATTAGCATGGGAGATGCCATTGACAAACCAATTTGGATTGTAAACAGGAGTACTGACAAGGGCTAAAACTTCGCCATTTTTTACATTCACCGCCACAATGGATCCACGTTTTCCTAGTAGGAGTGATTCTGCTTTTTTTTGTAAATCCAGATCAATGCTTAGGTATAAATCTTTGCCAGCCACGGCACCTTCAATGGTTTTAGTATCAATGACTCTGCCAGAAACATTGCGCTCAATTTGTTTCACGCCATTACTGCCATGCAGTAGTGTTTCGTATTGTTTTTCAATGCCAGTTTTTCCTACAAAAGAAGTGCCCAAGTAATTTTTCTTGTCATAGAAAAGTTTATCTTCTTTATTCATCCTTGAAACGTAACCAATCACATGGACACTTGAAGTACCATTGGGATAAACACGGTGGAAATAAGGCTCTACATCAACACCAATGAATTGATTGCCAACCAAGAATTCAGCCATTTGGATTTCACTGAGTTTGTGTTTTAGCGGAATGTTGTGAAATTTTTTATAACGCTTTCTATTTTTATTGAATTGTTCAATGTCTTTATCATTAATCAAGCCTATTTTTTTAAGAGATAACAGGGTTTTAGCAGTATTTTTAACTTTTTCTGGAGTAAGGGTAAGTCTGTATGAAAGTTGGTTAGTGGCTAAAATCTGACCATTTCGATCAAATATTTTTCCCCTTGCTGGGGTGATGGGTATGCTACGCATTTGATTACCAAGCGCTTCTTCCGTGTAATACTCATGATTAACAATTTGTAGGTTGTAGACTCTAAGGATTAATATCGACGTTAATATGAAAATAAATACAAACGCCAAAACCAGCCTAGATGAAAAAATTTTATTTTCCAGTACGGTGTTGCTGATTCTTTCCATTTCTAATCGGGCTCTGTGTGATTAGTGTCGAAACTTTAAGAGCAGTAGTCTTACTATTGGCCAAAATAGAGCGCTTGATAAAGGCGCTAATAGTAGATAGTAACTAAAGCTAAACCCTTGAATAAGTACATGTATTAACAAAATAACAGCTAAATAAATACTGGATGCAACAAACACATAAACCTGTTGAGTGCTTAAGTTAGAAACAAAAAATGATTGTTGAACGTTGGAGATAAACGCACTACTAAATATAAGCGCCAAAGCATTTTGACCAAGAATACTACCTTGTAGTATGTCGATTAAAACGCCTAAAACTAACGCAATGAAAAACCGACCATTGGCAGCTGAATAACCCAACCAATAAATATAAAAAAGCAACACCCAAAAAGGCGATAATTCCAGTAATAATTGAGGCAAAGGCAATGCGCTCATGATCATAGAAAAAATTGTGATTTTAATTAGAAAAACATAAGGGCGTTGAATTTTCATGATTAATTTGAGTCCCCTATAAGAACAAATTCCATTTGCTTACTATCTTGGGTTGGCATTAGCTGAATGTGTAAAAAAGGCTCATTTTTATGAGTTTCAACATGAATCACTTTACCCAGTGGATACCCTTGTGGAAATTTAGAGCCAATGTTGCTGCTTAAAAAAATGTCACCCAATTCTATGTCTGCCCCAGGCTCAATAAAATTAACAATGAGTTTTCCTTTTTTAGATGCGAGTCCTTTACTAATACCTCGAACACCATTTCGTTCATTTTTAACGGGCACATGTTGAGTTGGATCAGTGACCATGAGTACGGTGCTGTATAGGGGTGTTACTTGAGTTATTTGCCCAACAATGCCTTTAGTGCCCAGTGCCACTTGTCCGACTTTAAGACCATTGTCACTACCTTTATTAATGATGATTTGCTTTTTTAACCGAGACTGACTAATCGAGCTGATGCGAGCCATTTTAAATTTTTGTGATTTAATACTGTAACTTGCGCCGAGCAGTTTGGTTAACTTTTTATTTTCCAATAAAAGTGCATTGTGAATTTGCAGTTTGGTTTTTAATTCGATCAGTTCATTGGTTAATTGTTTATTTTGGTTCAGTAAAATTTCTTTACTGGTACCCTGTTCATTGATCCAAGTATGGAGTGCTGCTGGTAGATTAACCACTAAATAAATAGGCGATATTAGTGTGGCGATAGAGAGCCTTTAGGTTGTCTACGTATGAAAATTTATGATCTGAAATTATTAAAAAAACAGAAATAAAAATAGGAATGAAGAGTTTAAAAAACTTCATAATTTCTGGTTTTAGTTGATCATTCTGAGGCTAAGAAACCCATGTTGTGCTTGCTGATCATATCAAGTGCAACGCCACCACCACGGGCAACACACGTGAGTGGATCATCCGCAATACGCACTGGCAAGTTAGTTTCTTTATTGATGAGTTTGTCGAGCCCTTCTAGAAGGGCGCCACCACCGGTAAGTACTAGGCCATTTTCAGCAGTTTATCCAGCCTATTACTGGGTAAAAAAGAGATTAATGACGACTTATTGGATGAGCTAGAAACACTGCTCATTACCGCAGACATTGGCATTAATACCACGGATAAAGTATTGGAATCGGTGCGTAAAAATGCATCCAGAAAAATATTAAAAAATTCTGATAGCTTGTATCAATTCTTAAAAGATGAATTGAGAAAGTTATTGATTGATGATAATCAACTGAATATCAACGTTAATTCAACTTTTGTGATTTTAGTAGTGGGTGTGAATGGCGCTGGCAAAACCACCACCATTGGTAAGCTGGCCAAATCATTCCAAAACCAAGGTAAGTCGGTCATGCTGGCTGCAGGCGATACATTCCGTGCAGCAGCTGTTGAGCAACTCAAAGTTTGGGGTGAGCGTAATGAAATACCCGTCGTAGCACAAGACACCGGCGCTGATGCTGCATCGGTAATTTACGATGCTTATGAATCTGCTAAAGCCAAAAACATTGATATTCTGATTGCCGATACTGCAGGTCGCCTACACACGCAAGGCAACCTCATGCAAGAGCTAGAAAAAATCAAACGCGTACTCAAAAAACACAACGAAAATGCCCCGCATGAAACCATGCTGGTTATTGATGGTGGCTCGGGGCAAAATGCCATTAATCAGGCTAAAGAGTTTAACAAGACAATTGGACTAAGCGGCATTTGTATCACCAAGCTTGATGGCACTGCTAAAGGTGGTGTGGTATTTGCCATTTCTGATGAGCTTAAATTGCCCGTACGCTATATTGGTGTTGGTGAAGGGATTAATGATTTAAAGCCTTTTAATGCTAAAGAGTTTGTCGACGCATTGTTTGAGTAGTACTCATATCTAAGGTTAATTTTCATTTGAAATTGTTAACTTCAAATGGTATGATTATTTATCACCATAGCTCCAATCAACCCATACATATTTTTTCAAGGTCACTTAATGTTTAAAAAACTAATATTAATCTTAGGTTTGCTCGTATCATTTCAAGCAATGTCAGATGGCGATTTATTTGACGAGCATTTTAATGATTATTCTGAAAATTTAAGTGATGCTCAAGCTGCCAACAAAAAAGGTGTGTTTGTTTTTTTCTTTATGGATGACTGTCCTTTTTGCCAAAAAATGGAGCGCCAAGTATTAAATCAGCCTGACGTTATTAAATATTTCAAAACATATTTTTTAAATTACAAAATCAATACCAATTCAAATCTTGAATTAATTGATTTTGACGGCAATAAAACAGTTGAAAGAGTTTTTGCAAAAAAACACAATCGAATTGGTGCAACGCCTGTACTCGCTTTTTTTGACCTCAAGGGTAACCGAGTAGTTACTCGCACCGGCTTTGCCAACCAAGAAGACTTTCTACTACTCGCCAAATTTATGGTTGAAGACGCCTACTTAGAGGAAAAATTTATTCGCTATAAGCGTAAAAACCGATGAAATTTTTAAGCTTCTTATTATTACTAGTATCTAGTTTTGTTCACTCAGAGCAACTGCCTAACCCTTTAACGCTGGGTGACGCTCTAAAGCTTTCTAATGAGCACAACTTCGCTGAAAAACAGCAGCTTTTAAATATTGATTCTGAGCAACATCGACTGAGTGATTGGGAAAACCAATACGATGTAACGTCAAATATTGATTTACAGCTTGCAAAGCGAAGCGACTATAACTCTGCTATTAATAATTCTCACGCCTTTATTTTTCTTAAAAAAACACTTTACAATCAAGCCATTGAAATTGGAAAAAATACGCAGCTAAATACACTTAATAATGCAACTTTGTCTTTTCAGCAATTACAGCAAGATAAAACCATTGGGATAATGCGCGCCTATTTTGACATCGTTTTAGCAGACTTATCTTACGAAACTGCACTAGAGGAGCTGGCAATGTCTGCTGTTTATGAAGGTCGAGTTAAAGATGATTACGACATTCAAAGTGCATCAGAAGTAACCTTATTAGAAAAACAAACCAACACTCAAATTAGTCAAATTCAACGTATTAGGGCAGAATCTAAGCAAATTCAAACTCGAGCTAAGTTGGCTCAACTGCTTAATATTAGTTATGAAGATCGTCCCGATGATGTTGTTATGCCTAATTACAAATCTTTATTTAAAAAAGAGCTGGCCGAGTTTTCTTATTATCAAAAAAAACTTACAGACAACTTAAAACTTAAACAATTAAAGCAATCTTTATCAGCCATCGGTCGTCAAATTTCTCAGCAAAAAAGTAATTTAGGTATTGTACTTAACTCAAGTGCTCGAATTGGAGAACAAGGCTATGATCGCGAGAAAAATGGCCAATGGCGTGCTGGAATTCAGCTATCTATGCCTTTTGGTACTGATGCCAAACAAGATAGTGAGATATCTCAACTCATGATTCAATCTAAGAAAAAACAACTTGAGATTGAAAAGATTCAGCAAGATTTATTAGGGGAAGCATTGGATCATCACCTTAATCTTAGTGCATTAAGGCAAATCCATAAAGCGCTAATCGTTGAATTGGACTATCGAGATTTATATTTGGAAAAAGCGCGTGCCAATTATGAAATGGAGATCAAAAGTGACATCGGTAAGGCTATGGTCAACTACACGGATACTGAAAGAAAACTAGCTGAGAATGAATTTAACTATATTATCACCCTTAAGAAATTACACCATCTCATTGGAGAAGATTATGAAATTTAACCACTGGTTAGCATTAGGCTTATTTCTACCTGGCATAACGTTAGCGCTAGATATTTATCCTCAAGTTTCTGGCTCTATTATTGAAATGACAACACCTGGAAAACAAGTTAATGCTGGGGATATATTGGTGAAGATTGATGATAGACAGGCCCAGCTAAAGTTACAACACCTAGAAATAACTGGCAGTATCAAACAACAAGCTTTTGATGATGCCTTATTAATTCTTAATCAAACTCAAGAGTTATATGATCGAATGGTGGCTTCTCATCGCGATTTAGATATTGCTAAAATTGAACATAATGCAAAAAAGCGCGAGCTTGATGTGCATAACGTATTAATTAAAATTCAAACAATTGAACTGGAAAAATACCAGATTAAATCTCCTATATCTGGCACAGTCAAAGAAACACCTCAATTGAGAAATGTGGCCAATATAGCCTCACCGAAGGTTCTAGTCGTTATTGAGTAATTCGATTTGAGATAACTAGTTTGCCTTGCATTTTGCCTCTTTCAATAACCTGATGCGCCCTTGTTATGGTATCCACATTGATCGGATTAAGATGCTGAGTTAATGTGTGCCTTATGTCGCCATTTTCAACCATTAATGCTAGTTTATTCAGCAGCTCATGCTGTTTAACTAGATCATTGGTTTGGAACATAGAACGAGTAAACATCATCTCCCAAACCAAAGTGATACTTTTAGCTTTTAGTAAGTTAAGGTCGTAAGCTTGTTGAGTGTTAGCCAGTAAGCAAATACTACCTTGAGGCGCGATTACTTGAATCATTTGATCAAAGTAATCATCAGGCACGCCCATGCAAAGGATATATTTTGGGGTATCTAAGTTATTGTCTTTAAATTGTTGAGCAAGATGCTGATGGTCAAGCACAATATCAGCACCCATTTGCTTGCACCAATCTTTAGATTCTGCACGAGAGGCTGTGGCAATCACATTGATGCCAATGACTTGTTTGGCAAATTGAATCGCCATTGAGCCAACCCCACCTGCAGCGCCAATTAGCAATAAGGTTTTGTCTTTATCTGCTGGTGTGATTTTTAAGCGGTCGAATAACGATTCCCAGGCGGTAATACTGGTGAGTGGTAAAGCCGCTGCTTGATCATAATCAAGCGAAGTTGGCTTGCGACCAACAATGCGCTCATCCACCAATTGCTGCTCAGCGTTAGAGCCATCGCGTGTCATGTCACCGGCGTAAAACACTTCATCGCCCACTTTAAACAAAGTGGTTTTGTCACCCACTGCAAGCACCACACCACAGGCATCAAACCCTAAAATAACCGGTGTTTTAGGCTTAGTAGTAATGGTTTGTTTGATCTTAGCATCAATCGGATTGATGGAAATAGCACGAACTTCGACCAATAAATCAAACCCTAATGGGTCAGTGACTGGTTTTTCAAAATTAACAAATTCAGTGCCGTTATAACCAACTGCTTGCATGATTATTTTCGGGTATTTTTCTCAACACGCAACATCGACAACATCATCACAAACATGATAAAGACACCAAGCATTGCTGCCGCTATGCCCAACACTGCAAAGCCTATTGCTTCGTCCACTGTAACCGAGGCTAATTTAACTAAAAAATATTGTTGTATTCCCTGCTCTTTATTCGCATTGGCCTGTTTGGAAAACTCTTTATCGTACCATTTGAAAAAATCATCAACGTTAACTTGGGACCCGCCAACATTCACCATCTGTTTAGTTAGCTTAGCCAATGACTCTGCATAGGCCAGTTGTAAATCTTGAGTGTAGGGATTGGACCTAATCTTTACCAAAATTTTAACGTTTTGTTTTAAATCCGTTTTGTCAATCACCCCTTCAGGCAGTCTCTCTAAATTGGCAACAATTTTCTCTACGTGATTATTAAACTCTTGACTGAACTTATCTTCTTTTTTGGTGCTTAAATCTTTGCCCGTGCCCTCCCCCTGAGTACTGATTGGATTTTGATATTTGGAAAATTCAATCACCGGTGCATCAACTTTACCGCTTGCTGTAGCGGTAAATTTATCAAAACTAACAATACCAAGTATTATCACCGCCACAAACGAAAGCATGGCAAATAGCAAACCTAGTCGCTGTGTAATTTTAAAAAAGTTTTTTTCAATCGATCCTAACATGTGCGTTTATCCTTTGTTGTTCGTAATATTGTTATGTTTTTCTAATAAAGACTAGAGATTATCTACCCTTTTAAAACATCCCTTGCTCCTAGTGATAATAATTTATCAGCCAATTCTACCCCTAATGCTTCTGCCTTGGCAACATCGCCACAAACTTGTTGTTTTAAGATGGTGCCTGTATCTACATTACCGACCAAGCCAGTGAGTGTCATTTGATTATTATCAATGGTTGAAAAACCGGCAATGGGCACTGAACAACCTCCTTCTAGTTTTTCATTCATAGCACGCTCGGCACTGACCCTGTGAGTTGTTTCAACATCAATCAGTGGTGTGATTAAATCTAAAATCTCTTGATCGTTTTCACGAATTTCAATGCCCACAGCACCTTGGCCAACGGCTGGCAAGCTCTGCTCTGGTGAAATTTGTTGTTTAATTCGATCCTCAAACCCAAGGCGGATCAACCCTGCACAAGCCAAAATAATGGCATCGTATTCGCCATCATCCAGTTTTTTAAGTCGTGTATTGACATTGCCGCGTAAATCCAATATTTCTAAATCAGGTCGAATGGCTTTGAGCTGTACAATACGGCGCATCGAACAAGTGCCTACCTTGGCACATTGTGGCAAATCATCAATGTTATCAAAATGATTAGACACAAAAGCATCGAATGGATTTTCACGCTTTAAAATTGCACCCAGTGCAAATCCTTGTGGAATTTCATACGGCATGTCTTTCATCGAATGCACGGCAATGTCTGCTACACCTTCCATCATGCCCACTTCTAATTCTTTAATAAACAAACCTTTTCCACCGATCTTAGACAGCGGTGAGTTTAAAATTTGATCACCTTGAGTGGTCATCTTCACCAGCTCAATGTTCAAATCAGGATGGTGCGTTTCGAGTCGAGTCTTAACGTGTTCCGCCTGCCATAATGCTAATGGGCTTTTACGCGTTGCAATTTTCAATGTTTTATTCATACTTTCGACTAAAATAAGGCTAATGATTAAATTTTATCTGTTATTTTTGATGGTTTTAACTAATTTTGCGACTGCGCACGAGTTAACCCTGCCCGTTGCAAAAGATTTTTTTATGGACTCTCAAAAAGTTTGGAAAACCAAAACACCAATTTTAATAATGTTTTCCATTCCTGATTGCGGATATTGCAAAAAAATTAAAGAAGAAGTTTTAAGTCCAATGGCTGAAATGAATGAATACAACGAAAAAATTATTATTCGTCATATTGATGCACAAAGCTTTGATGAGATTAATGATTTTTACAATGAAGATACGTCTCACAATGAGTTTGCATTTAAATACGCGGTCAACTTTTTTCCAACGGTTATGCTGGTTGATAATTACGGTGCACCTTTGGAAAAAATTATCGGCGTACCAAGTGAAGAGTATTATTGGACTGACCTAGATGAGGCAATTGAAAAATCAACCAAAAAATTACACCAACGAATGAAAGCAGAATTATGACAACAAATACTAATCAATCTTGGGGTGGGCGTTTTAACCAACCAACCGACGAATTTGTCAAAATTTTTGGCGCCTCGGTATTTTTTGACAAAATCCTAGCACCTTACGACGTTCAAGGCTCGATTGCACACGCCACTATGTTGCAAGAAGTTGGTATCTTGACAATTGATGAAAAAGATCAAATTATTAAGGGCCTTAATCAAATTTTAGCTGAAATCGACACAGGTAAATTCGAATGGTCAGTTGCACTCGAAGATGTGCACATGAATATCGAATCTCGTTTAACTGAGATTTGTGGTGATGCGGGCAAAAAATTACACACGGGTCGTTCGCGTAACGATCAAGTGGCAACTGATATTCGCTTGTATCTACGTGATCAAGTTGATGCAATCACACTAGAGATCAAACGCTTACAGGTAGCATTGCTTGACTTAGCTGAAAAAGAAGCGAGCACGATTATGCCTGGCTTTACCCACTTACAAGCGGCACAGCCGCTTAGCTTTGGGCACCACATGATGGCGTATTTTGAAATGCTATCGCGTGATGCTGAGCGTCTGGTTGATTGCCGTAAACGTATGAATTCAATGCCATTAGGAAGTGCGGCATTAGCAGGTACAACCTATCCGATTAATCGTGAACGTACAGCGGAACTTTTAGGATTTGATCGTATTTGTAGCAATTCACTTGATGGGGTAAGTGATCGTGATTTTGCCATTGAATTTTTATCAGTGGCCAGTTTGATTATGATGCACCTATCACGTTTTTCAGAGGAGCTGATCCTTTGGTCCAGTGCGCAGTTTGATTTTATAGAATTGCCTGATAGCTTCTGCACCGGATCATCCATCATGCCACAAAAGAAAAATCCAGATGTGCCGGAATTAGTTCGTGGAAAAACTGGGCGCGTGTATGGCAACCTCACTTCATTACTAACAATCATGAAGGGGCAACCACTCGCCTACAATAAAGACAATCAAGAAGACAAAGAGCCACTATTTGACACGGTAGACACGCTTAAAGCTTGTCTGCGTGTGTTTGCTGATATGGTTCCCACCATTGAAGCCAAGCGTGACAACATGTACAACTCATGTAAAAAAGGCTACACCACTGCTACTGATTTAGCGGATTATTTAGTTAAAAAAGGTTTACCATTTCGTGATGCACATGAAGTGGTGGGGCAATCTGTATCTTACGGTATTGAGCATCAAAAGGATCTGGGTGAGCTAAGCTTAGAAGAGCTACAAGCCTTTGATGATCGCATTGAAAACGACGTGTTTGATGTACTATCCTTAGAAGGTTCATTAGATGCTCGTGATCACTTGGGGGCAACATCACCCAATCAAGTTAAAGCAGCAATTAAAGAGGCACGAAAACACATAGCTCAACCTAAGTAAATAGAATGACTTCTGACAACGTCAACTTTTTTATTATCAAGGCGTTTTATGCAAAGACAGTTGTTCATATCTTAATTAAAATAACGCGGAGAATAAAATGCTTCCTAAGTCCCCGCAGGGCAATGTTTTAGAATTACCATCTACTGCATTAAGTTTCTTGTTAAATAGCAATAACTATCAACTGCAAAACTTACTTTGTAGCTAATAATTCTAAACTTTGCAGAACTTCATTTTATTTACTTAGATTGGGCTAATATAATGAAAATTATTTTTGCAGGTTCTTTTGATTTTTCAGTTTCTACTTTAGAAGCGCTGATTGATGCTGGACATGAAATTGTTGGCGTTTATTGCCAGCCTGATCGTCCAAAAGGTCGAGGTCGCATACTCACTGCTTGTCCAGTAAAAGAAAAAGCTCTTGAGCTTGATTTAACCGTCTATCAGCCTGAAAATTTAAGAGATTCTAGCGCTCAAAAAACACTAAAAAACCTTGGAGCTGATGTGATGATAGTGGTCGCTTACGGACAAATATTGCCATTGGAGGTATTAGAATCGCCTAAATATGGCTGTCTCAATATTCATGCATCGCTATTACCACGCTGGCGTGGCGCAGCACCGATTCAGCGCGCAATTTTAGCAGGTGATAAACAAACGGGTGTCGGCATCATGCAAATGAATGAAGGGCTAGATACAGGCGACGTCCTGCTGGAAAAAATTTGCAATATATCAGATACAGATACTGCTCAAACTTTACACAATAAATTAGCTACTCTTGGCGCTGACGCTATTGTTGAAGCACTTGAAAATATTAATAATCTAGTGTCAAAAACTCAAGATAAATCTGGCATCACTTACGCCAAAAAACTCAGCAAGGAAGAGGCTTGGATTGATTGGACACAAAGCGTCATTCAAATCAGTCAACAAATCAGAGCGTTTAATCCCTACCCTATTGCACAATGCAATGCAAGTAGCGATAAATTCGATGTAAAAACTTTACGTATTTTATCGGCTAGTATTATAGGCCTTGCCTATAACCAAAAACCAGGTGAAATTATTGAGTATGGTAAAGGGGTTTGCATTATTGCCACGGGCGATGGAGCGTTAAACTTAGAGCAAGTTCAATTAGCAGGCAAAAAAGTGGTCAACATTAAAGACTTTACTAATGCTTATAAACTCACAAAACTAGAATAATCATGCCTTTAAAACGTTCGCTAACTTTGCCACTACTCACCTTATATGGATTAGGTAATATCTTGGGTGCGGGGATTTATGTTTTAATTGGTAAAGTGGCTGGCGTTGCTGGACTATTAACCCCTTTATCTTTTTTATTCGCATCACTTTTAGTGATTACCACTGCTTTCACTTACAGCGAACTTTCATCTCGCTATCCTGTAAGCGCTGGTGAAGCAGTTTACCTATTCAAAGCCTTCGGCAAACAACAGCCTTCCTTAATCATCGGCATCATGATTGCCATTACGGGTGTACTCTCAGCAGCCACTATTACCGTTGGGTTTGTTGGATATTTACGAATTTTTATCGACGTACCTAACTATATAGCAATCACACCTCTGTTATTAATATTAGGTGGTTTAGCTACCTGGGGTATTCGGCAATCCGTTCAAGCGGCTGCGTTATTAACCTTAATAGAGATTGTTGGTCTGCTTATTATTATTTGGGTGGGTCGTGATCATTTAAGCTACGTGGACACAAGCATCTACATAGATTCGTTCAAGTTTAATGACTTATCAATCTGGGCAGGTATTTTTGCGGGCGCCTTCTTGGCTTTTTATGCATTCATCGGTTTTGAAGACATGGTAAATGTTGCAGAAGAAGTGATTGAACCTGAAAAAAACATGCCAAAAGCCATTCTGTTATCACTAAGTATCGCAACCACTCTTTACGTATTGGTATCACTGGTGGCTGTTAATGCGGTATCACCACAAACACTAGCTGACCACAAAGCACCGCTGGCACTCATTTATGAGCAACTGAGTGGATTCTCACCCAGCTTGATTGCTGGCATAGGCATGCTCGCTATTATTAACGGCGCACTGATACAGATCATCATGGCTTCTCGAGTATTGTACGGCATGAGTCAGCAAAAATGGCTGCCTGAAATATTAGGAAAAATCAATAACAACACCAAAACCCCAATTCATGCAACCATTGTCATTACATTGATTGTTTATATTTTGGCACTCTGGCTGCCAATCATGACGCTGGCAGAATTAACCAGTTTGTTTATTTTGATTATTTTTTCATTAATGCACCTTGCATTATTAAGCATCAAGAAAAAATATCCAAACCCTAATAAAAATGTTCGATGCTATCACTTTAGCATTCCCTTAATTGGGCTTGTTACCAACACTGGTTTTGTTCTTTTCTATTTTTTAAGTTGAATAAAATCAAGCTGACGCCAAGCCTCATACGCCACAATTGATACACAATTAGACAAGTTTAAACTCCTTGATTCTGCCTGCATCGGCAATGTAATGCCTTGATACTGGTCTAATATTTCTCTTGGAAGGCCACGAGTTTCTGGGCCAAACAAAAACGAATCTCCACTTTGATACTCTGGATCGGTATAAATTTGCTTTACTTTTGAACTGACTGCAAACAAACGTTCTGGCTTTGCTTTGGCAAGATAATCTTCAAAATTTTCATACTCATAAACTCGAGCCAATTCTTTGTAATCAAGCCCTGCTCGTCTCAAGCGTTTATCGGTAATTTCAAATCCAAAAGGTTTGATCAAGTGCAAGCTTGCACCCATGTTTGCTGATAGACGAATTAAGCTACCAGTGTTGTTTGGAATCTCAGGCTCAAACAATACTAAATTTAACATAATATTTTATTTTTGTACTTGAAATGCAACAATCATCCCATAGATAGATAACATATAAACAAAAATCAACTAATAAAACTTATGGATATTAACAAACTAACTTCGCAATTTCAACAAGATTTAGGTGCGGCGCAATCCATTGCGGTTCAGCATAATCATAGTTCGATTGAGCCGATTCATGTTTTGCAAACCATGATTCAAAATGGTGAAAGTAGCGTTAGAAATCTACTTGTACAAACTCAAGTGGACCTTTCTAAAGTTAAGCAACAATTAGACCAAGCGATTAACAACTTAGCAAAAGTCAACAACCCTACTGGTGATGTTAATATTTCACAAAATTTATTACGATTATTAAACCAAGTTGATAAATTAGCGCATGATAGAAATGATGCCTATTTATCAACCGAATTATTTCTACTAGCCATCATTGAAAGCAATGATGCTGCCAGTAAAATTTTAAAAGATTGTGGCGCCAATAAGCAAGACTTAAGTGCAGCAATTGACACCCTTAGAGGAGGACAAAGCGTGAATGATCAAAATGCAGAAACACAACGAGATGCACTAAACAAATACACACAAGATTTAACTCAGTTGGCGATTGATGGAAAACTCGACCCTGTTATTGGTCGTGATGGCGAGATTCGTCGCGCCATCCAGGTGTTACAACGTCGTACTAAAAATAATCCAGTACTAATTGGTGAGCCAGGTGTGGGTAAAACCGCCATTGTTGAAGGTTTAGCACAGCGTATTATTAATGGCGAAGTACCAGAAGGTATTAAAGGCAAGCGTGTATTGTCACTCGACATGGCAGCCTTAGTTGCCGGTGCAAAGTATCGTGGAGAATTTGAAGAGCGCCTAAAAGCCGTGCTTAAAGATTTAGAAGCTGAGCAAGGTCAAGTAATCTTATTTATTGATGAATTACACACCATGGTTGGTGCAGGTAAATCTGATGGTGCTATGGATGCAGGTAACATGCTAAAACCAGCACTCGCTCGTGGCGATTTACACTGCATGGGCGCCACCACATTGGACGAATACCGCCAATATATTGAAAAGGATTCTGCTCTTGAGCGTCGATTCCAAAAAGTACTGGTTGATGAGCCGACCGAAGAAGATACCGTTGCCATTTTGCGCGGTTTGAAAGAAAAATACGAAGTGCATCATGGTGTGGAAATTACTGACCCTGCCATTATTGCTGCAGTAACCTACTCAACACGCTACATCACAGATCGTCAATTGCCCGATAAGGCGATTGATCTAATCGATGAGGCAGCTTCACAAATTCGCATGGAAATTGATTCTAAACCAGAATCAATGGACAAACTCGATCGTAAATTGGTACAGCTTAAAATTGAACGTATGGCTTTAAAAAAAGAGAAAGACAAAGCAAGTAAAGAGCGTTTTAAAGAATTAGAAAATACCATTAAAAAATTAGAAAAAGAATACGGTGATCTTGAAGAGGTTTGGAAAAAAGAAAAATCCATTGTTCAAGGTGCTCAGCACTTAAAAGAAGAACTCGAACAAGCCAAAGTTGATCTTGAATCGGCACATCGTAATAATGATTTAGCTAAAATGAGCGAACTTCAATACGGCGTGATTCCTGAATTAGAAGAAAAAATCACCCAAGCTGAAAACGTTGATGGTGAGGACATGACCTTGCTTAGGAATAAAGTCACTGAGGATGAAATCGCCCACATTGTTGCGCGTTGGACTGGCATCCCTGTGGATAAAATGATGGAAGGTGAAAAAGACAAACTCCTACAAATGGAAGAAATTATCCACAAGCGTTTAGTAGGGCAAGACAAGGCCGTTAAAGTGATTTCTGATGCCGTTCGTCGTTCGCGTGCAGGATTGTCTGATCCGAATCGACCTGACGGATCATTCCTGTTCATGGGCCCTACTGGTGTAGGCAAAACTGAGCTAACTAAAGCCTTGGCTGACTTTTTATTTGACACCGAACAGGCTATTGTTCGTTTGGACATGAGTGAGTTCATGGAAAAACATTCAGTTGCACGCTTAATTGGAGCGCCTCCAGGTTACGTTGGTTATGAGCAAGGCGGTGTATTAACTGAAGCGATACGTCGAAAGCCTTATTCAATTATCCTACTTGATGAAATTGAGAAAGCACACCCTGATGTTTTTAATGTACTGCTGCAAGTTTTAGACGATGGCCGCTTAACCGACGGCCAAGGTCGTACCGTTGATTTTAAAAACACAGTGATCGTTATGACTTCAAACTTGGGATCTCACCTAATCCAGGATAACCCAGGTAAAGACATACAATCTGAGCTTATTAAACTAGTGGGTGAGCATTTCCGACCAGAGTTTGTTAATCGTATTGATGAAATCGTGGTGTTTAATGGCCTTGAAAAAAATCAAATCAAAGGCATTGCTGTATTGCAAATTGACATCTTAAAATCTCGACTAGAGGATTTAAACCTTAAACTAAACCTAAGTGATGTTGCTATGACACTAATTGTAGACAGAGGCTACGACCCTGTCTTTGGTGCACGACCATTAAAACGCACCATTCAACAATTACTGGAAAATCCTTTGTCACAAAAAATTCTTGCAGGAGAATTTTTACCAGGATCAACCATCAATGCTGATGTTAAGAATGATGAGATAATTTTTTCTTAAATACACAACTTTCATAGAGCTTGATATAATCAAGCCTTATGGAAGCTTATCTTAAAATTGTTAAAAATGGTTTATGGACTAACAACCAAGCTCTAGTCGCATTACTGGGCTTGTGCCCTTTGTTGGCAGTCACCAACAATATTGTTAATGCTATTGGCCTTGGCCTTGCCACAACCTTTGTACTGGTAGCTTCTAACGTTAGTGTTTCTATTTTTCGCAATCAAATTTCAAAAGAAGTACGAATCCCCATCTTTGTATTGATAATTGCCTCTTTTGTCACCATTGTTGAGCTATTAATGCAGTCTTATTTTTATGATTTGTATTTAATATTGGGTATTTTCGTACCTCTAATCGTAACTAACTGTGCAATACTTGGTAGGGCTGAAGCTTATGCCAGCAAAAACACCTGGGGGAAATCTGCGCTTGATGGACTGATGATGGGCATTGGTTTTTCAATTGTACTGATTGTACTGGGTGCAATGCGTGAACTAATCGGCTCAGGTACGTTATTTGACCAATCCAGCTTGATACTAGGTAGTTTGGGTGATACACTAAGCGTGACTGTGTTTGAAAATTACCAAGGCACGTTGTTGGCAATTTTACCACCAGGAGCATTCATCGGTTTAGGGCTGATTGTTGCAGTTAAAAATTGGTACGATCAAACAAAAACAATTTAAAAATAGAGGAGAGAGAAAAATGAAAAAAATAATTTTATTATTTTCCAGCTTATTAGCACTAGGGGTTAATGCTGAAGGGGAAGTTACTAAAGAGGTGTTTATTTCACCAGGTGTAGTGTCTGTTAATGTTGTTCATCACTATAAGCCTGTCAAATTACAAAGAGATCAAGATAGAGAAAATGAAATCTCTGATTTCTATCTAAAAACTGCACGTGGGAAAATTCAACCCATGCTTCCATTTGCGCCACATTTAGTTGAGACTATTGGCGAGCTCGATGTGATTGACTACGTTAAAAAAAGATCTGATGGTGACGATACGATTCTTATTGTTGACACACGTACGCCAAACTGGCCTGTCATCACAGGTGGCATCCCAACAGCGGTTAATATTCCATACACAAGATTTAAAAATAAAGAAAAAGCACTAGAGATTATGGAAGATCAGCTTGGCGTTCAAGTGGACGATGTGTATGATTTCTCATACGCTAAAACTTTGATAATGTATTGTAATGGTGTTTGGTGTGGTCAAACACCAGCAGCGATTACTGCCTTACTTAAATATGGCTACCCTGCTGCAAAACTTAAATACTATCGTGGTGGTATGAATTCTTGGAAATCTTTAGGTTTGACAACGGTTAATTTGTAACTTTTGAACACCGTTAATGATTATCTTAAAAGTGGTGCAATTGATATTGTGCCACTTTTATCTTTGGCGCTTAATAAATCAAATACGGCTCTTTACACTCAAACTGATTACCAATTAACGGCAATAGAGTCAAAACAACTAGACACACTAATCCAGCAAAGAAAAAAAGGTATTCCATTTGCCTATCTAAGTGGTAAAAAAGGTTTTTACCACTTAGATTTTAAAGTCACACCCGATACACTAATTCCAAGACCAGAGACTGAACTACTGATTGATATTGCACTTGATTTATTCAATGACAAGGAAGAACCTTGTCATTTACTGGATTTAGGCACTGGCAGCGGTATTATTGCCATCACCCTTGCGGATAAAAACCCGCATTGGACAGTTAGTGCAACGGACATTTCTCAAGCGGCACTTGATGTGGCCAAAACCAACACAACGGCTCAAGTTAGCTTTTTTCAAGGCAGTTGGTTTGAGGCCGTACCTAGCCAAACTTTTGATTTAATTATCTCTAATCCTCCCTACATTGAACAAGACGATCCTTATTTAGACGATTTACTCTTTGAACCACAAACAGCATTAGTATCTGGTGAAGATGGATTAAACGATATTCGCATTATCATTAGCGATGCGCCAGAACACCTAAACAAGGGTGGTTACTTACTGCTTGAATATGGCTTTGATCAGCAAGAAAGAATTGTAGACCTACTAAATGAAAAGTTCCATCATATTAAAACCTTTAAAGACTACAACAACAATGATCGTGCAGTGCTTGCACAAATAAAATAGACTTATTGTTGTGCTTTGATTTTTAAACCCTTCTTAAGTTTATCAATATACTTAGAATCCACCTCACAGTATTTATCTTGCTGAGTAAAAAAATCTTCTTCTACCCAAGTGCTTGAAGACTTAAAGACTGGTGCACTGCCATCAGCATAAATCACTGTGTTATCGGTATAAATAGTAATCGTTTTATCCTGAAAAAGAATTGACTTCTCAGCATAGGCATTAATTGATATGCCTAATAAAATTATAAGAATAAAGTTCTGAATCTCTTTCATAACCTTATTCTACAACAAAACATAAAGGAAAAAGATAAAGGTTTTTACGAGTATTTTTTCTTTCTATAAGGCAGATTTTATAAATATGAAGGAGCATGGGGTCAACCATGTGACTGAATATTTATAAAATATAACGCAGTAGAAGGAGAAAAGACGAAGTAAAAAAAGGTGAAGTTAGTCTATAAGCCGGGTTCTGTAATAGATGGTCATTCATCTACGAGCATTGTTGCCAATACTCTTTAGCACTCTACCCGCTACCTTGTGCGAGCCGCACCATGGGTAGCCTATTTGAGCTTGCTCCAAGTGGGGTTTACCTTGCCACGGTTGTCACCAAACGCGCGGTGCGCTCTTACCGCACCTTCTCACCCTTACCTATCGAAATAGGCGGTCTAAATCTCTGCAGCACTTTCCGTTATGTCACCATACCTAGCCGTTAGCTAGCACTTTGCTCTGTGGAGCCCGGACTTTCCTCTGAAAGTAAACTTCCAGCGACCATCCGACCAACTTCAGGGCTAATTATACTTGACTTGAATGTTTTGAAAGATACTGTGAATGTTGTGTCCTTGAGTATCTACTGCAACCGTTACCGGCATATCTTTAACTTCTAGCTCGTAAATAGCTTCCATGCCCATGTCTTCAAAAGCAATTTTTTTGGCCTTTTTAATGGATTTTGAAATCAAATAAGCCGCACCACCAACTGCAATCAAATAACTGGCTTTGTGTTTTTTAATGCTTTGTGTGGTAGATTCTCCACGTTCAGCCTTGCCAATCATGCCTAAAATATTGGTATTTTCCAGCATCATATCGGTAAATTTATCCATACGCGTGGCAGTAGTTGGCCCTGCAGGGCCAATTACTTCACTACCCACTGCATCCACTGGACCTACGTAATAAATAAATTTATTATCAAAATTCACATCTTTAGGCAAGCCTTCACCACTATCAAGCATTTTTTTCAAGCGCAAATGAGCGGCATCTCGCCCAGTAATAATCGTACCGGTTAATAGCAAGGTGTCACCAATGTTCCAATCACTCATTTGTTTTCGAGTTAAAGTACTTAAATCAACTTGTTTGTATTGTGAATAGTCCATCTCTAAATCAGGATAAATACTCATATCAACTTCTGGTAATTCTGCAACGCCAGTGTCATCCACTGAAAAATGCAGATGACGCGTTGCTGCGCAATTTGGAATCATAGCCACTGGCTGTGAAGCCGCATGGGTTGGATAATCTTTAATCTTAACATCCAGCACCGTGGTCAAACCGCCTAAGCCTTGTGCGCCAATACCGAGATCATTAATCTTACCCATCAAATCTAGGCGCAACCGTTCAATGTTACTTGGGTTGGGTTTTTTAGCAATGTCGGCAATGTCAATCGAATCCATTAAACTTTGTTTTGCCATGAGCATGGCTTTTTCTGCAGTACCGCCCACGCCAATACCAATAATGCCTGGTGGACACCAGCCTGCACCCATGGTTGGAATCGTTTTTAACACCCAATCGGTTAGACTTTCGTCGGGTTGCAATACGGTAAATTTAGCCTTGTTTTCCGATCCGCAACCCTTAGCAGCAACAATAAAATTAAGCTTATCGCCCTTCACTATCTTTGTGTGAATCACCGCTGGTGTGTTGTCTTTGGTGTTGGTTCTAGTAAACAGAGGATCTTCAACAATGGAAGCTCGCAAAGGATTTTC